>ULVA01021798.1_pt1 | contig 16437 bp, 7 predicted proteins | sample 1958811 | NCBI WGS metagenome assembly ULVA01 (sample SAMEA4835768, study PRJEB28245) | human gut metagenome | biome: gut microbiome; material: fecal sample | place: Denmark | collected 2008
GTTTTATTTCTTCTTTCCATCTTCCTTCTTGCGCTTCTGTCTCATGTTTCTGCCCTTATGTCCGAGCGCTTTATGCTCTTTCTTCTTGGTCGGCTTGTACATGCCGGGCGTCACGACCTTCTTCTTCGGCTTGCCTGCCTTCACGCGGCGGATATTCCCCTTCTCATCATAGCGGGTGATGGTCTCTTCAATGGATTTTTCCAGCTTCCGGAGAAGGAATCCATCCTCCGGCGTCGCATAGGTGATGGCGATCCCCTTCGTACCGGCGCGACCGGTGCGGCCGATGCGATGGATATAGTATTCGAGATTTCTTGGGATCCCGTAATTGAAGACATGCGTAATGCCTTCGACGTCAAGCCCGCGTGCCGCGATATCGGAGGCAACGAGCACCTGAATGCGTGCTTTCTCAAATTCGCGAATAACCTGATTTCTCTGGCTCTGGCTCATATCCCCATGGATCTCATCCACGATGAAGTCCGTCTCCTCCTGCAGCTTGCCGGCGAGCTCATGCGCTTCCTCACGGGTATTCGTGAAAACGACGGCCATGTACGGATTCATCTCCGTCAGATGACGGACGAGGAGCTTGAACTTGCGCGGGAGAGTCGTCTCATAGATGCGCTGCTCGACCGTCGACGCAGTCGCTTTTTCTGCGACATCAAGGAAGGCCGGGTGGTGCATATACTTTCTGGCGAGGCGCTTCGCATCGTCAGGCATCGTTGCAGAAAAGAGCAGGAGCTGGCGCTTCTTCGGCGTCTCATCGATCAGGGCTTCGATATCTTCGCGGAACCCATTCGCCAGCATCTGGTCGGCTTCATCCAGGATGACCGTCTTCACATTCGAAAGGTCGAGGCTCTTTCTGCGGATATGATCCAGAAGGCGCCCGGGTGTCCCGATGATGACATGCGGGTCACGCTTCAGCTTCTGCAGCTGGTTCTCGATCGTGCGTCCGCCGATGATATCTGCCCCATCCACACCGCACTCGATGGCAAAGGGACGCATCACATCAAAGACCTGCTTGGCAAGTTCGCGGGTCGGTGTCATGATAAGCACCTGCGTCATGGCTTTGTCTGTTTCTACGCGCTGAATGACCGGCAGCAGATAGGCCAGCGTCTTCCCTGTCCCGGTCTGCGAACGGCCGATCAGATCACGTCCCTTGAAAGCGTTTGGGATCGCGGACATCTGGATGGGCGTCGGGGTCTTGATCCCCTGTGTTTTCAAAAGTTTCGTCAGCGTCTCATTCACGCCGAGCGCAGCAAATACGTTCATAGGTCCTCCTGTGGAAATCGTTATTTGATAAGTGATTCATGGTTGGTTGAAAATCGGGAAAAGGTCGGCAGGTAGAGCGGTGTAGTGCGGCGCATAGCATAAAAAACGCGAAAAATTCCCCGATGCCATGTCGCCCCCCCTCTCATGAATGCTATTAAGTTAAGCGGCAGAACATTCTTGGCTCCCCATCGGGGGAGCTGCCCGAAGGGCTGAGGGGGCTACGTAGCGGTATTACCTGAAAGTGTTGGAATATCGATAGCATCGGACTATTCAACATAGCACGCTATACCGCTAGCATGCCCCTATTGCCTTCGGCACTTCCCCCGAAGGGGGAAGCAAGACGTTACGTAGCCAACGATTTCCTTAACTTAATAGCATTCCCCTTCCCATCGTAAAGGGATTTCCGGTCACTTGCCGCCTATTTTTTATGGCTCTTTGCCAATATGACGCCGAGGTCTTTATATCCCGCTGCCCCATTGAGTTCTTCCTTCGCGGCCGCATTCACCAGATCATCGATGGCATATAGGAGCGGCGCTTTGCCTTCATCGGGGGTGAAAAGCATCAGGACATCGAGTCCTTCACTTCCGGGGAAGAAATAGGAGCGGCAGTACATGGGGAGCTTCATCCCCTCCGCATTGTATGTGATCAGCCCGCCTGCGGTATAGACATAGGCCTCATCGACATCCAGGCGGCGGAAAGGCTCCAGCCGAGAAAGCTCTACCTTGATCGAAGAATCCGCAGCGGGGCCGATGGCATTGCGAGCCAGACTCAGTACCGTCTCTTCGATCCCCTTCCGAAGAGGGGATGCCGGATTTAAGAGTGCGCGGTTCATCTGCGTCAGCCGGCGCCAGACATGTTCATCACGATTCATCTTGAAATACGGCTTCAGCGCTTCCGCCATCTCGACAGGGAGCAGCGCGCGAATGATATAGCCGGATGAGAAGCTCTGCTGTTTTTCCAATGTATACTGCAGCTGTCCCATTTGATAAGGAATGTCTTTCTCCATAAAATGGAGTGTTTCCGTCCCTGCTGCCTCCCGGTAGGTGAAGCCTTTGGGAAGCGAAGCGGCCGCGACGGCATTCATATCATACGCTTCTCCCCCCGCAGAGATCCCGCAGGCCAGCGCGAGCGTGAGAAGCAAACATTTCCATTTCATGGAAAATCCCCTTTCAAAAGTAAATGCAACAGTGAAAAAGACTTGCGATGTCCTCTCGGGATGGAGAGCGCATCATAAAGCGGAAGCGCCGCGCATTTGAAATCATCGCATCCTTTCGCTGCTATCTCATCTCTTCATCCGATAGAATCCATACAGCAGGAGATCCGACAGCTGTTCGGCCGCCGCGTGGCTGCCATTCACCTCGATCAGATAGTACTTATCCCCCGCTTTCAAAAGATTGGCAGAGATCCAGAGGGGAAACGACAAGCCCTTTTCATTCGTCAAGATGACCTTCGCCTCCTGTCCCCAGCGGTAGGTACCGTCTTCATTTTTGAAAGCACGCCAGGGGACGAATTTCAAGACCTTCACCTGTATAGATGGACCTTTTTTCTCAGAGAGCACCTGATCCACCAATGCCTGGAACTCCGATGTTTGGATCTTCGGCATTCCAAAAAGCGAGGTCGGACGCTTGGCATCCTCAAGAAAAGCCGTAGACCAGAAGCGTGCCGCCGTTGGATGCCCCTCATGGAAGAAATCCTTCTCCGTCCCCGAGATGACATAGATGCCCGCACTGTATGTCCCGCGCACATCCGTCTTGCGTATCTGGTACATGTGCATCGAATCATAGGGATACGGCGCTTTCTCCGGATACAGCTGCATACCGGGCGGTACCGTCAGGATCGACCACATCGCAGCACGCGCCGATTTCCCATAATTTTTCCGGTGTGTTCCTTCGATCATGAACCGAGAAAGCTCTGACCCGCCGCCATCCGTGACCGTCACGTCCCTGGGAAATGGCAGGCGGCCAAGCCCATCGATCACAAGATCCTCCGCGGAAGACAGTAGGAAGCCGCCAAAGACAAGCACCGCGGAAAGCGCGAGTGGGAACAGTTTTTTTATCATGGCGTCTCCTTGAAAAAAGTACAGGGTGAGCCTCGGGGGGCATGCCGCCCCTTGACTACGATTGAAAGCTCTGCTCAAACGAGAAATGAAGTTGGCGGCTTCGCCGCAGTATAAAGGCGGGCAATGCTCGAAAGTGAGTGGGTAGCAGGTTTTCCGTTTGGTAGTTCCAAACAACGATCGCCTGACCACGAATGACAAAGATTTCTCGCTGCTCTGAAAATGACGATAAGAGTCTGACGTCTCCTAGTCGCCAGTCACTATCATATCTATTCTATTGTAGAGAATCTCAAAGAAATTCGCAAGAGGAAAGCACGGTGACCTGCGGCAAGTAGCTGCTGCCCAGTAAATACGCCGGATCGTGCAGAATACCCTCCATGCAAAAAGCAGTCCCCACGATGTGAGGACTGCTTTGGCTATGCCTGATGCATCAATTATTCCGCATCGGATCCGGTTTCGAAGGATTCACCCTTATGGATGACATTCAGCTTGCGGTAGCGGGACATGCCTGTACCGGCCGGAATAAGTTTGCCGATGATGACATTTTCCTTGAGGCCGAGGAGCGGATCTTCCTTGCCTTTGATCGCTGCTTCGGTGAGGACACGGGTGGTTTCCTGGAAGGAAGCGGCAGAGAGGAAGGAGTCGGTCGCAAGAGCTGCCTTGGTGGTACCAAGGAGCAGGTTTTCGCCGACGGCTCTGTCTTTGCCTTCGTCATCGAGACGCTGGTTCATCGCACGGAATGCAACGATATCGACAGTCTCGCCCGGGAGCCAGCCGGAGCCGCCCGGTTCAGTGATCTTGATCTTACGCAACATCTGATGAACGATGATCTCGATGTGTTTATCGTTGATCTCTACGCCCTGGCTGCGGTAAACCTTCTGGACTTCCTTGACGATATAGTTCTGGGTCGCCTGTACGCCGAGGACATCAAGGATATCGTGCGGGTTGATGTTACCTTCAAAGAGGCGGGTGCCGGCTTTGATGAATTCGCCGTTTGTGACGGAGATCTTCTTCGCTACCGGGATCTTTTCGCTTTCCGGGGCGATGTCCGGATCATTGCTGGTGATGGTAATGATCTTGACATTCGGGTTATCTTCCGCACTGGTGATGGAAACCGTGCCATCGATACGGGAAATGATCGCATTGCCCTTTGGCTTGCGGGCTTCGAACAATTCTTCGACTCGTGGAAGACCCTGTGTGATATCTTCTGCAGAAGCAACGCCGCCGGTATGGAAGGTACGCATGGTCAGCTGGGTACCCGGTTCGCCGATGGACTGTGCAGCGATGATGCCGACTGCTTCGCCGATCTCTACGTGACGGCCAGTTGCCAGATTTCTGCCATAGCACTTCGCGCAGACGCCGTGAGCGGAGTGGCAGGTGAGGATGGAGCGGACCTTCAGCTTGTCGTAGTATTTCTGGATCTCTTCTGCCTGGGCATCGGAAATTTCTTCGTTCTTCTTCGCGATGACTTCGCCGGTGGTTGGGTTCACGACATCTTCCAGCGGGCAGCGGCCTGCGATACGGTCAGCCAGAGACTCGATCGGCTGGCCTTTTTCTTCGATGAGGGAGACTTCGACGCCTTCCGCTTCATCCATGCGGACTTTGAGCACCGGGATATCGGAAACAAGGATCTTCTCTGCGACATCGCTGTCGATGACGGTGCCTGCCGGGAAGAGGACATTGCCTTGGCGGTCATAGGCATCTTCTTCGAGTTTCTTGCCTGCGAAATGGACAGTCAGATGATGGCGCATCGCGCGGTTGTATTCAGCGACAGCATCCTGTGTGCCGAGGTCAAAGGTCTTCGGCTCTGCGGCTTCGATGCCGTCAGCGGTCGGGATGATGACGGAAATATGTTCTACGAGGTGACGGTTCAGCAGGGTCACATCGTCCGCATCGAGGGTCTTGCCCTTGACGAGGAGGATATCTCCATTTCTGCGGTCGAGGACATCTTCATCCAGAACTGCGCCGAGGAGTGTCTGCTTGAGACCCATGATGGTCTTCTTGACTTCCGGCTGAGAGGCGATGAGGCTCTGTTCTCTGTCGAAATTCAGGACCTGTACGTCGCAGTCTTCTTCGCGAACGATGACGTCCTGGGAAACGTCGACCAGACGACGGGTAAGGTAACCGGAGTCTGCGGTACGGAGTGCGGTATCGGCAAGACCCTTACGAGCGCCGTGGGAAGAGGTAAAGTAATCGAGGACGGTCAGACCTTCACGGAAGTTTGCCTTTACTGGGAGTTCGACCGTCTTACCGGAGGTATCGGCGATGAGGCCGCGCATGCCGGCCAGCTGACGGATCTGGTTATCGTTACCACGGGCGCCGGACTGGGCCATCATGGTCAGCGGGTTGAACTTCACCATGGAGCTCTTCATCGCAGCACCGACTTCGTCGGTCTTCTTGCTCCATACTTCGACGACTCTTCTGTATCTTTCGTCATCGGTCATGAGGCCGCGGCGGAAGAAGCGTTTGATCTGTTCGACTTTTTCGTCGCCGTCTTCCAGAATCTTATCCTTTTCCGGTGGTACAGCGACATCGTAAATGCCGATGGAAATACCAGAGATCAAAGCGTAGTGGAAGCCGAGGGCTTTCACGGAGTCGAGCAGGTCGCCGGTCGCCTTGAATCCGAGTTTTTTGAAGCAGTCATTGACGAGCTTGCCCATCTGCTTCTTTCCGATGGTGACGCCGAGACCATTGTTTTCGACGGTGTAGGTCTTGCCGTTTTCATCTACGCGCTTTTCATGACGCTTGTAGAAGAAACGCAGTTCTCTCGGGATCGCATAGTTGAAGATCAGGCGGCCCGGGGTGGTGATGACAAGATCATCATCAGATTCATTGAATCCATCCGGACGATCTTCCTTCGGGATGAAGACCTTGATGAAATCATGGATCTTGATCTGATGCAGATTGTAAGCCAGCATGACTTCGTCATAGCCGGTGTAAGCGCGAAGCTCAGAGGTATCCATCTCGTCTTCGGCTTTTTTCCACTGCTTCATGACATCGAATTTCGCCTTCGGATTTTCTTTCTTTTCTTCATCGGTGAAATCGACCTTCGTATCGTTGGCTGTCTGTACGATGGTGAGGTAGTAGGAGCCGAGGATCATATCCTGCGAAGGAATAGCGACTGGCTTGCCGTCCTTTGTGGACAGGATGTTATTGATGGAGAGCATCAGGGTGCGTGCTTCAGCCTGTGCTTCGACGGACAGCGGCAGATGGCAGGCCATCTGGTCACCGTCGAAGTCAGCGTTGTAGCCTGGGCATACGAGCGGATGCAGCTTGATCGCGCGGCCTTCCCAGAGGATCGGTTCGAAAGCCTGGATACCGAGTCTGTGCAGTGTCGGTGCGCGGTTCAGAAGGACCGGGTGTTCTTTGATGACATCGCCAAGGACTTCCCAGACTTCCGGAGCGAGCTTGTCGACCTTCTTGCGTGCTGCCTTAAGGTTGCTTGCGACGCCTCTCTTGATAAGTTCATGCATGATGAACGGCTTGAAGAGTTCGATCGCCATTTCCTTCGGCAGGCCGCACTGGTACATTTTGAGTTCCGGGCCGACGACGATAACGGAACGGCCGGAGTAGTCGACACGTTTGCCGAGAAGGTTCTGACGGAAACGGCCCTGCTTGCCCTTCAGCATGTCGGAGAGGGATTTCAGCGGGCGGTTGCCCGGGCCGGAGACGGCGCGTCCGCGACGGCCGTTATCGATCAGGGCATCGACAGCTTCCTGCAGCATACGTTTTTCGTTTCTGATGATGATCTCCGGAGCACCGAGTTCCAGAAGTCTCTTCAGACGGTTATTTCTATTGATGACGCGGCGATAGAGGTCATTCAGGTCGGAGGTGGCGAAACGGCCGCCATCGAGCTGGACCATCGGGCGCAGATCCGGAGGAATGACCGGCAGGACAGAGAGGATCATCCATTCCGGCTTGTTTCCGGAATGCAGGAAGGCTTCGACTTCCTCAAGACGGCGGATGCATCTGACCTTGCGCTGACCGCTGCCCTCTTCGATCTCTTTCTGCAGTGCTTTTTCCAGCTTCGGCAGGTCGAGCTCTTTCAGCAGGTACTGGATCGCTTCGGCCCCCATCTGGGCTTTGAATGCCTTCTTGCCATAGGTAGCAACGGCATCCTGATATTCCTGTTCATTCAGGACCTGGCACTTGGACAGGTTCGTATCGCCCGGATCGAGGACGATATAAGCCGCAAAGTACAGGACTCTTTCGAGCTGGCGAGGAGAGATCTCAAGGATGAGGCCGATACGGGACGGTGTGCCCTTGAAGTACCAGATATGGGAAACCGGGCAGGCCAGAGAAATATGACCCATGCGTTCACGGCGGACTTTGGAAGAGGTGACTTCGACGCCGCACTTGTCGCAGACGGTGCCTCTGTAACGCATCTTTTTGTACTTGCCGCATTTGCATTCCCAGTCTTTGGTCGGTCCGAAAATCTTTTCACAGAAGAGGCCGTCGGTTTCTGCCTTCAGGGTTCTGTAATTGATGGTTTCCGGCTTCGTCACTTCCCCGTGAGACCATTCAAGGATCTTTTCCGGAGAAGCGATACCGATTTTCATGGAATCAAATTCATTTACATCTAACAATTGATTAGCGCTCCTTTCCGGAATCAGTCATCCTGGCTGTCATTCGTAAAGCCAAGTTCTGTATCAAGATCAGTTTCACCAAAGCCGGCTTCTACGGGAGCCTGTGCATTGGCTTCTGCTTCGAGTGTATCATTGAAGGATGCGACATCATCGCCGGCGTTTTCAATAGCGCCATTCATGTGGCTTTCCATGTCGTTTCTGGAATCGGAAACGGCATCATCACCTTCCATGGCTTCTTTCAGTTCATCCTTATGCCATGGCTGTCCGCCGCCGTAGCCCTGTTCCAGATCACTTTCATCGAGCTCTTTCAGGACGACTTCATCGCCATTTTCATTCAGGATACGGACGTCGAGACCGATGGACTGGAGTTCCTTCATGAGGACCTTGAAGGATTCCGGTACGCCCGGACTCGGGATGTTTTCGCCCTTGACGATCTTTTCATAGGCTTTGACACGACCGATGACATCATCGGACTTCACAGTCAGGATTTCCTGCAGCGTGTAAGCCGCGCCGTAGGCTTCCAGAGCCCAGACTTCCATTTCGCCGAAACGCTGGCCGCCGAACTGTGCCTTGCCGCCCAGTGGCTGCTGGGTAACGAGGGAGTATGGGCCTGTGGAGCGGGCATGGATCTTATCATCGACGAGATGATGGAGCTTTAACATGTATTTCCAGCCGATGGTGACCTGATTGTCCAGTTTTTCACCGGTACGGCCATCATAGAGGTCCGTCTTCGCACCGGCCGGGAGGCCTGCTGCCTTCAGTGTAGCTGCAAGGTCTTCATCTCGGCAGCCGTCGAAGACCGGGGTCGCGATGTGGATACCGGACTCGGTCGGTTCAGGCATACCGTATTTTTCGAAATCATAGCCGCAGTCAATGAGGCGCTGCTTCATTTCTTCGTACTTCGGAGAGCCGACACCGGCAGCCATCGCCGCATGGATCTCTTCGCCGAGCATGTGGCAGGCCCAGGAAAGATGGATTTCCAGGATCTGACCGATGTTCATTCGGGACGGTACGCCCAGTGGGTTCAGTACCAGATCGACTGGACGGCCATCCGGGGTGAACGGCATATCTTCGACAGGCATGATGCGGGAGCATACGCACTTGTTGCCGTGACGGCCTGCCATCTTATCGCCTTCACGGATCTTACGTTTCTGCGCGATGTAGACGCGGACGAGCTTGTTCACGCCCGGTGCCAGCTCATCACCGTTTTCACGGGTGAAGACCTTGACATCGACGACCTTGCCGAATTCGCCGTGCGGCACACGCAGGGAAGTATCACGGACTTCTCTTTCTTTGTCACCGAAGATCGCACGCAACAGTCGTTCTTCCGGCGTCAGCTCCGTCTCGCCCTTCGGGGTGACCTTGCCGACCAGGATATCGCCAGGACGGACGTCAGCGCCAACCATGATGATACCGTTTTCGTCGAGGTATTTCACAGCGTCTTCCGAAACAGAGGACAGCTGACGGGTGATCTCTTCCTCGCCCAGCTTCGTGTCACGGGCATCGCATTCATATTCTTCGATATGAATGGAGGTGTACAGGTCATCCTTGCAGAGACGTTCGGAGATCAGAACGGCGTCTTCGTGGTTGTACCCTTCCCAGGATACGAAAGCTACGAGTACGTTGTGGCCGAGGGCGAGTTCGCCGCCATCGGTCGCCATGCCGTCTGCCAGCGTGTCTCCCGCTTCTACGCGGTCGCCCTTGGATACGATCGGGTGCTGGTTGATGCAGGTGGACTGGTTGGAACGCATGAATTTGATGATGTCGTAGGTGTCAAGCTCGCCGTTCTCTGCGCGAACGATGATCTGGCGGCCCGTGACTCTTTCGACAGTGCCGGCACGCTTAGCGAGGATGCAGACACCGGAGTCCTGACCAGCGACCCATTCCATGCCGGTGCCGACGAGCGGTGCTTCCGGACGCAGGAGCGGTACAGCCTGACGCTGCATGTTCGCACCCATCAGAGCTCGGTTCGTATCATCGTGTTCGAGGAATGGAATGAGGGAGGTACCGATGGAGACGACCTGCTTTGGAGATACGTCCATCAGCACGACTTCTTCCGGTTCCGCTTCGAGTACGTCCGGGCCGCGGCGGCTCGCTACATTCTTATGAACGAAATGACCTTCTGCATCAAGCGGTTCGCTCGCCTGTGCGATGATCTTGTCTTCTTCGATGTCAGCAGTGACATATTCGCACTTGTCAGTGACAGTGTGGGTCTTTTCATCAATCAGACGGTACGGTGTCTCGATGAGACCGTACTTGTTGATGACGCCGTAGTTGGACAGAGAGGAGATCAAGCCGATGTTCGGACCTTCAGGGGTTTCTACCGGGCACATACGTCCATAGTGGGAGTAATGTACGTCGCGGACTTCGAAGCCTGCACGTTCACGGGAAAGACCGCCAGGTCCCAGAGCGGAAAGACGACGCTTATGCGTGAGTTCGGCCAGCGGGTTCGTCTGGTCCATGAACTGAGACAGCTGGGAGCTGCCGAAGAATTCCTTGATAGCAGCTACGACCGGGCGGATATTGACGAGCGCCTGTACGCTCATCTTATCCTGGTCCTGGGTGGTCATTCTCTCGCGAACCACTCTTTCCATACGGGTGAGACCAATACGGAACTGGTTCTGCAGGAGCTCACCAACGCAGCGGACGCGGCGGTTGCCCAGATGGTCGATGTCATCACTCTTGCCATAGCCCTGCATCATGTTCAGGAGATAGTCAATGCAGGCGATGATATCACAGATCTCCAGCGTGCGGTAATTGTCTTCGCGGTTGCCGGAAGAGCAGATCACCTTGACCGGAGTGCCATCATCCTTCTGTGTCATCACTTCGACCTGATCGAAGGAAGAGAATACACCGCTTTCTTCGATTCTTGCGATGGCTTCTTCATCGATGGTGCTGTTGCCTTCGATGACCACTTCACCAGTTTCCATATTGACGATCGGGCCTTCGGTCTTGTGTCCGAGGAGACGGTTCTTCCAAGCCAGCTTCTTATTCAGTTTGTAACGGCCGACCTTCGCGAGATCATAACGGCGCGGATCAAAGAAGAAATTATGGAGCAGCGTCGTACCACTATCTTCGGTAGCCGGTTCACCCGGGCGGAGCTTGTGATAGATCTCGATCAGAGCAGACTTTTTGTCCGTGGTGCTGTCTTTCTCCAGCGTCTTTTCGATGTGGATATCATGATCGAAAAGCTCCAGGATCTCTTCATTGGAAGAGTAGCCCAGCGCACGGATGAGGACAGTGACCGGCATCTTACGGTTACGGTCGATACGGACGGAAACGGAGCCTGCCGGATCCGATTCCAGCTCGATCCACGCGCCGCGATTCGGGATCAGCTGCGCGGTATAGATCTCCTTGTCAAAAGCATCTCTTTCGCGCTTGTAGTATACACCAGGAGAACGAACCAGCTGGGATACGATGACACGCTCGGCACCATTGATGATGAATGTGCCCGTGTCCGTCATGACCGGGAAATCCCCCATGAACAGATCGTGTTCTTTCAACTCGCCGGTTTCCTTGTTTTCCAGACGCGTCTTCACGTACAGCGGAGCGGAGTAGTTCACATCCTTCGCCTTGCACTGTTCGATATTGTACTTGCCCTTGCCGAAATAGAAATCGCCAAAGTGCAGCGCCCATTTCTTAGCGCTGTCCTCGATAGGAGAAATATCTGCGAAAACATCCTTCAGCCCTTCCTTGCAGAACCATTCATACGACTTCGTCTGCAGATCGAGCAAATGGGGCATCTTCAGTACTTCCTGCGATCTGGCATAGGTGTATCTCTTCTTCTTCCCTACCACGACAGGTCTGAACATCTTGCTGTTCGGCATTCCTTGCCTCACCCTTTCATAAAAACAACATGGCTTTCTTCCTTCCGGAAAAAAGAAGCAGGAAATCGAACCAATCATCGAGTCCCTGCCTCCGGAAGCATTACACAACCTTATTATATATACTCTACTAAAAGAACCGTTGCGAATAAAAATTATATCATACAAAGTCAATATTCGCAACATTTCCCGCGAAGTCCCGCATAAAGATTTCTTCTATAACGCATATCGTTTATTTTCTTTTATAGAAATTATCATGCGACATATAAAAGTTTTTATGCGTCAATTTTTCTATTGACTTTTTCAGGATCTTCGTTCCGGCTTATTTTAGCATTGTGCTTTGAAAAATGCAAGGGGATCAGCGGCCAGTGAGCGATGACGATTTACCAAGAAGAGGTGCTGATCTTCACGGAGGACTGTTTCCGGAAAAAGCCCCTCTCATCTAATTTGCTCACCGATACCCCGAGTATACATTCGCATTTCATATTGGTAAATTAAAAACGGAAAGCGCATAATGAATGAAACGATTCCCCCCCGTCACTTCACAACAAGGAGGTCCCATGGAAAAAGAAAAGAGAACGATCAAGAAAAGAAAAGGCTTCATGCTTTTAGAGCTCATCATCGTCGTCGCGATCATCGGCATCCTCGCCGCCGTCGCCATCCCGAACCTCGTCGGCATGACTGACGAAGCAAAGGTCGCCAAGATCCAGTCTGATCTTTCCACCATCGGCACCGCCATGGAAGTCTACCACGTCAAGAAAGGCGGCACCTACCCCACCGACCTCTCCACTCTCGCAGGCGATAACGGCTATCTGAAAAAAGTCCCCGAACCGCCCACGAGTGCCGGTGCTTATACCGTAGGAAGCAAAGGCGAAGTCACCTGCACCTTTAATGGCGTCACCTACTCCTCCTTCGGCACATCGACGAGAAGTGCAGACAGTGATACAGGAAAATAATCACGCACAAAAGCGCGCCCTCACACTGATATGATCCCCCCTAAAGCAGACAAGGTAAATAACCAAACTGCTTTAGGGGGATTTTTAATGCCCAAATGAAACGCCGTGATCTCGGAGCACAGAAAGTACCGTGTTTCCCGTTTTCCCATGTCCTCCCGTTTCTTCTTGACCGCAAACGAAAAAGATTTCTCGCTTGCGCTCGAAATGACAGTATGGGAAAGCTATGCAGGGACATGGCTCTCCCTCCTTCCTATGGAAGGAGGTGCCCCGAAGGGGCGGAGGTTGGCTCACGCAGCGGAATAAAAAGGAATGGGTAAGGAGCATTTTCTCATATCGCCTTCCCAAGCACAGGGCGCGCTTTTTTGTGTGTTTGACAGCTGATAATCCTGTGTGCCTTGCAGGAAAGACCACTCTCCCGTATCGTAGGCGTAACTGCTGGCAATTAAAGAACAAATGACCTGCCCCCCAAAAATAAAACAGCAGCGAAGCCCCTTCCCGATGCGGATGACATACCAGCAAGCAAAAAACACCAGCCATAAAGACTGGTGTTTTTGCTTGCCATAGCAGGATTTCAAAACAATTAGAAACGATAGCCAGCCTGGATGTACCACTGGTTCGACTGGGTATCACTGCCCTTCTGATAGCGATAGCCGCCGCCCAAAGTCCATGTGCTGTTTTCTGCTTCTACACCGAGGCGAGCGAGGAAGGCACTTTCACCGATGCCGAAGGAGAAAGTATCCGCTGCATTGCCGAGGCTGACGGTTTCCTTCGTGTTCTTATCTCCCATCGCGAAATTGTACCCGATTTCTGCGACCGGGGTAAGGCTCCAGCTGCCATTCTTGACCTCATGACGGAATTCCACGCCGACCGGCAGATTCCAGAGGTTTGCATTTTCCGTTTCATGCTTCATGCCAAGGCTGTCTGTGAAGTCTCCGGTATGGATGCGGTAGTAGCGAAGTCCTGCATACGGAGTCAGGGAAGACGCGCCAAGCGCAATTTCCTTCTCAGCACGAATGCCGGCGAAGAAGGCATTGCCATCCACAGAACCCTTGATGGTCGTTCCCAGCTGGGTCTGCTCCAGATCATTATCGCTCTTGATGAAACCGATATCCGCTTTATATTGGATACCGCCAGCGGTGAAGTGATGGTACACATCACCGCCATAGTACTTGGTATCATTCTTCCCGGTTACGCCATCCTTCTCTGTATGGCTGCCATCCGCATACGCAAAAGCGATGCCCGTGCGGGAGTTTTCATCGGTAATCAGATCACTGCCGATGAGGAAGCCATTGTACTTCACATCATACTTCGCCTTTCGTCCAGCGACCTGGAACCCGTCCACCTTCTTATCCTGACGGAGGTAGTTTGCCCAGATGCCGCTTCCTTCTCCCTTGTGGTCAGCGATCATGCCGGAGAAATCCTGTGCAAATCCATATGTGCCGTGGGTCACGCCAGCCATTTCCGCAATCGCCGCTGCATGTTCAAGCGCATTATTCGCCTGTGCATCCGTCGTGCCTTCGCCAAATGCCTTGTCCAAGAAGTCCGTCAGTTTTCCTTCATTCTCATTCGCTTTTTTAAGAATGTTATAAATCGGGGAATTCTTCGAAATCTCATCGATATTTGACTTGAAGATGTACTTGCCGTTTGCATCCTTTTTGGCTATCGTGCGTCGGCTGTCACCATAAATCTTACCGAAATCATTTCCTTTGTTTTCCGTCCCGCTCTTGACAGCAGTAGAAACATCATAGACCGTGCCATCCTTCTTCGCATTCGCGATATACAGGCTGCCCTTCATCACGTCGACCTTGCTATTCGCATCCGCCGTGATGATGGTCTTCACCTTGTTGTCAGTGCCTGCTTCCGCCTTGATGCCAGCGCCCTCAGCCAGCGTGACGCTGCCGCCATTGATGGCTGCAATCTTCGCGTCACCACTTACGGTATTATCGGTGCCTTTGATCGTGTAAGAAGAATTTGTCCCGTCGACTGTGACCATGCTGCCATTGGCGAGCTTCATCTGGTTCGTGGTGAGCTTCGAGCCATCATTGACCTGAAGCGTGCCATCATTCATAGCGAGCGTATCCTTGACCTCGACAGTCACCCCATTCTGCGTGACATCCATCGGCTGGATATCCTCATCCGCATTGAGCGCCAGCGTAGCCTCCTCATTCTGAATTCCGCTCAAGGACAACGTGGCATTATTCAGCGTCATCTTGTTCGCGATCAGCGTGCCGACGCCCACGATGTCGATGATCGACTTTTCCATGGTGATCTGGTCGGAATTCAGTTTACCGCTCTCGATGGCAATGGTGCTGTCGCCCTTCATGTCCAACTGATGAACAGTGACGTCAGCAGCTTCTTTGACTACCATATCATCGTCATTATAAGAACCTACATACAAAAGACTGCCGTTGTCCATTGTCATCTTCTGAATTTCAGCTTTTGTGCCGTTATCGGCAAAAAACAGGCTATCGTCTGCGTGCAAATCACCGATGGAAATCTGACTGTTTTCTGCATAAAATATCGCACTGTTTAATGTTGCTGAACCTGATTCGACCGTGCTATTCTTCGCCATAAAGGCCGCGCTATCAAAATAGTCATCGGTATCTACTTTCCCCTCTACGGTAAGCTTATTTGCCTTGACCGTCGCACCGTCCACTGCCAGAGTCGATACTTGTTCCAGGTTAGTGATTGTATCATTATTCTCTTTTTCTGCCCACGCGGTATTCGGTCCCCAAGCTCTGACAACGATTTCTCCGCCCTTCGTAATACCGGTAGCAGACTTTTCAATTTCCGCAGTTTCCGTATTTATTGGCGACAGATCCTGCGTCACATCGAGCACGGCACCATTCGTAACGTTAAGCTGCCCTTTGTTCTGCACCAATACATTTTTCACGCTGGCCGTACCGCCATCAATAGTAATAGATCCGGCAGGCAGTCCTTCTGCTACATCATCTTTATCATTCTCATCTTCAGGAAATGCATTTCCCGCATACAGCCAAGTTCCCGATGTCGTACTGTTCTTCAGCGTGATGGCAGCATTATTTGCAAAAGCACCAGTAGTAATCGTGGTCCCATCAGTTAAGATCTGGCTTCCGCTATCCGCGCTGAAATGCATCATGGGTGCCTTGATACTGCCACCATTTACGATGAGCGTACTGCCATTCTCTGCACACACTTCATTCGCGGTTCCTTTATCATTGAAATTAACGTTATTCGCCGTTAATTTTGCTCCATCCGTCAGCCAAATACCTCTTACATCTTTGCCAGTAATGGACAGGCTGCCATCCGTAGCTGTATCCACCAATGTATTATCTACTTTCACGATATTAATAGGATCGTACTGCTCCACCGTCGTGCCTCTAACTACGACCTCATCCGCCGTGTTATCTGCCCATGATGAAACCACACCCGTCATTCCGAAGACCAGCGAAAAGGCGGCAATCTGTGCTAACATCTTTTTGCTTTTCATTTGCATTCCTCTTTTCTGCGAGACACGCTCGCCACACCACGAAGAATCTAAAACAACTTATTATTTAGCAACCTAAAAACCTGCTTACAGTTTACCCCCCCCCTCAGTTATATTGTCAAATTTCTATATGTCTATGCTAAATATGCATAGGTGCTATGGGAAATAATATAGAGAAGAATCATATTGCAAGAGTGACTTATGAAAAAACACTTCGGACATCGCCTAATAAAAAAGCGGCAAAGCCGCTACCATACAAGCCTTCCCCGCATGGGGAAGGGGG
>ULVA01030228.1_pt1 | contig 16398 bp, 11 predicted proteins | sample 1958811 | NCBI WGS metagenome assembly ULVA01 (sample SAMEA4835768, study PRJEB28245) | human gut metagenome | biome: gut microbiome; material: fecal sample | place: Denmark | collected 2008
AAAGAGGCTGTGAAGAAATGAGGATTCATTTCTTCACAGCCTCTTTTGCATTTCATTCTTAGATCCTTAGAATACTTCTTTGATGACGATGGTCTGCTCACGGCTCGGGCCGACAGATACGATGCCGATCGGTACACCGATGAGCTTGGAGATGCCTTCGAGGTATTCCTTGCAGAGAGCCGGAAGCTCATCATAGCTTCTGATATCGGAGATCTTCTGCTTCCAGCCTTTGAAGGTCTTATAGATCGGGGTGATCTTTTCAAGGAATTTCAGGTCAGCCGGATATTCTTCGACTTCTTTTCCTTCATATTCATAGCCCGTGCAGACCTTGATCTCTTCCATATCATCCAGAATATCCAGACGGGTGATCGCGAGGTAATCGAAAGAGTTCAGCTCTGCCGCATAACGGACAGCGCGGGTATCGAGCCAGCCGATACGGCGCGGACGGCCGGTGACAGTGCCGAATTCATGCGCGGTATTTCTGAGATAGTCGCCTGTCTCATCGAGCAGCTCCGTCGGGAACGGGCCCTGGCCAACACGGGTGCTGTACGCCTTCACGACACCGAAGATATTCTGCATGTTGTGCGGTCCGATGCCCGCGCCGATGCAAGCGCCGCCTGCCGTCGGGTGGGAAGAGGTGACGAATGGGTAAGTCCCGTTATCGCAGTCAAGCATGGATGCCTGCGCGCCTTCGAAGAGGACATTCTTGCCTTCCTTCACCAGCTTCTGCACCGTGTAGTTCGTATCCTTGACATACGGGCGGAGCTTTTCCGCATAGCCGAGATAGTCAGCAAGCATCTGCTCATAGTCGAAGCCTTTCACGCCGTAGAGCTTTTCGAGAAGCATATTCTTCTGATCGACATTATATTTCAGCTTTTCTGCAAACGTTTCCTTATCCATCAGGTCACAAATGCGGATGCCGATGCGGTTGATCTTGTCCGCATAGCACGGTCCGATGCCATTCTTCGTGGTGCCGATCTTGCGGCTGCCTTTTCTGGACTCCTCCGCTTCATCGAGACGGATATGGTATGGGAAGACCACCTGCGCACGAGTGGAGATCTGCAGGTGCTTCGCATCGATCCCCTGCTTTTCCAGATTTTCCATTTCCTCCAAAAGGCTCTTCGGGTCCACAACGACACCGGTGCCTACGATGCAGATGGTACCGGGATACATGATGCCGCTCGGCATGAGACGCAACGGATACGCTTTGCCTCCGGTCACGACCGTGTGACCCGCATTATTTCCGCCCTGGGAACGGACGACTACATCTGCTTTCGCCGCAAGATAGTCTACGATCTTGCCTTTACCTTCATCGCCCCACTGGGCACCAATTACCATTGCTGTTGCCATGATTCATTCTTCCTTCCTGTGACGGAATTTTTTCCTCAGACAGACGAGAGAGGAAATCAAAATCTGTACGTTTTACATTTTTTCGCACAATTACATTCTTATTATATCATATAGGGGAAGAAATGAGGAATGAGGAATTAGAAGTGGCTGGTGACTGGTGACTGGTGACTAGGGATGAGTGGCTAGGGATTAGGAGACATCAGCCGTCAGACCCTCATATCGTCATTTCGAGCGCCAGCGAGAAATCTTTGTCATTCGCGTTCTGGCGGTCAACGTTTGGAAATTCCAAACGGGAAACCTGCTGTCCACTTCCCTTCGGGCATCGCCATTATTTTACTCCGCGGCGCTTCTATATTTTTATGCGCCGCACCACCATTTCGCATTTCTCATTTCTAATTCCTCATTCGAGCCGAGCCTTCATCCGCCATCAAGAAGCACGCCCCACGGGCGTGCCGCATCCCACCTTGAACCCATCATGCGTTATCTGTTACAATAGATAAGATAAATTCATAATAAAAATGTTGCCGAAGAAGGCTCCCTCCGGTTTGACGTTTTGAAAAACGCCTATGCGCATCACGCCTTGCCCCCGACGGAAAACGTCGCTTGTCAGGCTGTGTTTGCCAGAACAAATGGGGCATGCGCCCTCGATTTATGCGCCGTACCACCATTTCTCCTTCGGGCAGAGCTTTCATTCGCCATCAAAAGGCTGCACGGCCCAAGGGCTAACCATAGCCACCATTCCCCGTGACTAGTCACCAGCCACTAGCCACCAGTCACATTTCACACACAGAAAGGTCCCCCCTATGTTCCTACATGAAATCATGAAAGGCGCCGATCCATCCCATCTGGCCTTCACCGGCGAAGTCGACGTCACCTATGGCGCACTCGAAGACGCCATCCACCGCTACCGGAATGCCATTTACGCACTGGGCGTCCGCGAAGGCGAGCGCGTCAGCCTCTACTCTGCGAACCGTGCAGAATTCGTCTACGCCTTCATGGCCGTCGTGAGCCTCGGCGCGATCATCGTCCCCGTGAACAACTCCCTCGTAGACCGCGAAGTCGACTACATCCTGAAAGACTCGGGAAGCACCCTCCTCATCACAGACACCCCCATGGACGTCTCCGTCCCTTCGATTTCCATCGAAGAGCTGGATGAGAAATCACACGAACCGCTCCCCGAAGCCCCTGATTTCCCGAAATCCCTCACCGAAGACGACGTATGCGCCCTGATCTACACCTCCGGCACCACCGGCAGCCCCAAAGGCGCCATGCTGACACACAAAAACCTCGTCAGAAACGTCGAACAATTCACCGCGCGGATCATCTTCAAGCCGGAAGACAAAGTCCTCTGCGTCCTACCGATGTTCCACTGCTACGGCATGACCACCATCGTCCACGGCAGCCTCTACGCCCACTCGACCATCGTCATCCTGCGCTCGCGTACACCATCAGAGATCATCAATACCATCGTGAAATACGACGTCACCATCGCCATCATGGTCCCCCCGATGTACAACCTCCTCGCACGCAAGGGCGACCCCTCCCTCATGAAGACCGTCCACACCTTCATCTCCGGCGGCGCCTCCATCCCGCAGCCCGTAGCGCAGGCCTTCTTCATGCGATACAAGCACCCCGTACAGGAAGGCTACGGCCTCACCGAAGCCTCCCCCGTCGTCTGCGTCCTGCCGACCGCGAAGCCCAAGTACCTGACCAGCGGCCCCGCCATCCCCGGCGTCGAAGCCATGATCTCCGTCGAAACGAACGGCCCCTACGTCCCCGGCACCGTCGGCGAGCTCCTCGTCCGCGGCGACAACGTCATGAAGGGCTACTGGAACAAACCAGAAGAAACCAAGAAAGTCCTCACCGAAGACGGCTGGCTCCACACCGGCGACCTCGCCTACATGGACGAAGACCGCTACATCTACATCGTCGACCGCCTGAAAGACCTCATCATCGTGAACGGCGAAAACATCTACCCCGGCGAAGTCGAAGACTGCATCTACGAAGTCGAAGGCGTCGGCGAATGCGCCGTCGTCGGCCAGCCCGATGCCCTCCGCGGCCAAGTCGTCTGGGCCTACGTCGTCATGAAAGAAGGCTACACCTTCGACGAAAACAAGATCCGCAAATACATGATGAAAAATATCGCCAGCTACAAGATCCCGAAACGCTTCATCCCCATGGACGCACTTCCGAAAAATGCCACCGGCAAAATCCTGAAACGCGCCCTCCGCGAAAGCTAAGAAAAGCGCCTCCGACTCACGGAGGCGCTTTTTGCTTGCAGCTGGTGACTAGGGATAAGCAGCTAGGGATTTAGACTAGGAGACCGGGAGACTGGGAGACATCAGATATCAGACATCTGACTTCTATCATCCATCCTTCGGACATCACCCCATTTCGTCATCCTGAGCGGCGAGAAACGTCGTATGTGAGATAACGAATGCCAGAACAGCTACGACCTGAGCCATCGATCGCGGCAAAGCCGCCACGAGAGCCCTGAACTTTCGCGGTCTGGGTCTCACGCTTTCCCCACATGTGCCGCGCACCTCTCCGCTTTCCTCTGGAAAAGAAATGGTAGGCGCGGGTTCAGGGGCAGCGGATATAGCAGAGAAGGCGCCCACTTCGCCGCAAATAGACCTATGACGATACATGCAGCCCCTTTTTTCTCCCTCCTTCCTTTGGAAGGAGGTGCCCCGAAGGGGCGGAGGTTGGTCGCGTGAAACGGTACTCCCACATTCAGGGAAGCCAACCCCGCCTCGCTTCGCTCGTCTGCCCCTTCCAGAGGAAGGGGCGCGAATGATTTTAAAGAAACACTGATTCAATCGTTGTCATTCGCGATCTGGGTCTTGCGCTTCCCACACATGTGCCGCGCACCTCTCTGCTTTCCTCAACTGTCTTTCCTGCCGCCTGTACCCTATCCGCCCCTACGGGGCACCTTCCCCGCATGGGTAATGCTATTAAGTTAAGCGGCAGAACGTTCTTGGCTCCCCATCGGGGGAGCTGCCCGAAGGGCTGAGGGGGCTACGTAGCGGTATTGCATGAAAGTGTTGGAATATCGATAGCATCGGACTATTCAACATAGCACGCTATACCGCTGGCATGCCCCTATTGCCTTCGGCACTTCCCCCGAAGGGGGAAGCAAGACGTTACGTAGCTAACGATTTCCTTAACTTAATAGCATTGCCCGCAAGGGGGGCTGGCGATACGAGAATACCCTATATTCTAAAACTCCGCGATGCTTCCCTATTTTTATGCGCCGCACCATCCCCGTCGAACCTCTTGAACCTCTTGAACCTCTTGAACCTGCTCCCCCCTCTTTCGCAAACAATCAAAGGGCAACACGCCCCCGAACCCCGAACCCCTCATCTATGTTACAATAGAGAAAACTATTCATTGCACGAAAGGAACCCCTCTATGAAACGCAGCGAACCCACATTAGACGACCAGATCCGAAGCATCCACTACAAGTACGAAATCCCCCAAGACAAAGCAGAAGCCCTTCTCGCAAGCGGCCTCCGTTTCCTTGAAATCGACAAAGCCGCCCTTCTCTCCATCCTCGCCGAAGTCCCCATCGATACCATCCTCGACATGCGGAAAGATGACCCATGGGGATGCATCCAGAAAAAGCTAGGCCTCACCGCTGCGCTCTACGAAGAACGCCTCCTGCGCCATCGCGCCCGACACCTTCACCGCTTCTACGGCATCCCCGAAGACCGCGCCATCCCCCTGCTGCAAGACGGCTACCCGAACCACTGGCTCCGCCTCGCCTACCTCTTAGAGCAGCACACCGGCACCTCCATGGAAGACATCCTTGCCGCGCGTAAAAAATCCGAAAAATGGAAACCCTGGGCAGAAGCACACCTCGGCATCTCCCCCGAAGATTTCACAAAATGGATCGCCGAGACAAGGAATCCAAGTCTGCCGAAAAAGTGAAAGGAACACCTGTATAAAATCCAAGAGCAAAATCGGATAAGGAATAGACAGATTCAAAAGATTCACAGGTTTCCCATCCCTGAAAAATAATATATATTCAAAAATTCCGCGGCGCTTTACTATTTTGCGCCGCTCCTCCCCCGTTGAACCCATAGAACCCACCAAACCCGTTTAAGGAAAAATGATTCAATCAGCATTTCCCTAGTCACCCATGACAAGAAAGGCATCCCCATGACCCACGATTTCATCTACCATAACCCCACCAAAGTCTACTTCGGAAACGGCATGCTCAGCCACCTTCCCGAAGAGATCAGCCGCCTCGGCAGCCGCGTCCTCCTCATCACCGGCGGAAGCTCCGCCAAAAAGAGCGGCCTCTTCGACAAAGTCCTCGCAGAAATCAGCCAAGCCAATGTCGACTGCTACGGCCTCTCCGGCGTCAAGCCAAATCCCGAAATCGGCCTCGTCCGCGAAGGCATCCGCCTCGTACGCGAAAAACGCCTGGACCTCATCCTCGCCCTCGGCGGAGGCTCCGTCCTCGACACCGCCAAAGTCATCGCAGGCAGCGCCCCCTACGACGCCGACCCCTGGGACCTCATCCGAAGCCGCGCCGCCATCGACACCGCCCTCCCCCTCATCACCATCCCCACCATCGCCGCGACCGGCTCCGAAATGAATGCCAGCGCCGTCATCACCAACCCCGAGACCGAAGAAAAATACGGCTGGACCGCCCAGGCCTTCCGCCCCTCCGTCTCCTTCCTCTGTCCCGAAAACACCTACACCGTCCCCGCCTATCAGACCGCCTGCGGCTCCGCCGACATCCTCTCCCACATCATGGAAGTCTACTTCCAGAAAGAAGAGACCTTCCCCGCCACCGAAGCCTACATGGAAGCCATGATGCGCTCCGTCATGAAAGACGCCCCCATCGCCATGGCCGACCCTGCCAATGAAGACGCCCGCGCGAACCTCCTCTGGACCGCCTCCTGGGCCATCAACGACTTCATCGACAGCGGCCATGCCGTCTCCTGGACCTGCCACGGCATCGAGCACGAACTCTCCGCCCACTACGACATCACCCACGGCCTCGGCCTCGCCATCCTCACCCCCGCCTTCCTCACCTACGTTCTGGACGAAACCACCGCCCCCCGCATCGCCCGCTTCGCCGTAGGCGTCATGGGCGTCTCCCCCAAAGGCAAGGACACCATCAAGATCGCACAGAAAGGCATCAAACGCCTGCGGAAATACTTCAAAAAACAGCTCCGCCTCCCGACCACCCTCACAGAGATCGGCATCGACGACACCCGCTTTGCCGAAATGGCTCAGAAAACCATCGCATGGAAGGGCGCCAAAGACGGCCTCCTCCACGGCTTCGTCAGCCTCTCCGCCAAAGACCTCGAAGAGATCTACCGCCTCGCCCTGTGAGTACCCACCGCCGGTAAACCTCACCGCCCATAAAGCCCCGACCAAAGGGAACACACAAAAGGAGAAAACAAGCCATCAAAAAAAAGCCCCTGCCACAGGGGCTTTTTTTCATCTTACCCTCCTGCATGCCAGCCGGTGTCCCGATCCTCCCTCCTATGCGGCAGTCATGCAGCAGTCAACAACGGTGTCACTCCGGCCAATTACATCAAGTATTTCTAAGCTGCCTATGCGGCAGTCAACGCGGTCTCGCTGCTTGTCTCACATACTTTTTATTTCTAAGCTGCCTATGCGGCAGTCAACCTATCATCCTAACTACTCCGGCGGAATACATCTTTCTAAGCTGCCTATGCGGCAGTCAACGTCACTTGGAGCGGACTCAGGATAGATCACTGTGTTTCTAAGCTGCCTATGCGGCAGTCAACATATAATTCGTGAATGGGGTGGGACTGATTGATTTCTAAGCTGCCTATGCGGCAGTCAACTCCGTTTATGCAGCACACCTGCGGTGTTTGCATTTCTAAGCTGCCTATGCGGCAGTCAACAAGATAAGAGCGGCGATGGTTCGCTTGAAGCTTTTCTAAGCTGCCTATGCGGCAGTCAACGATCGCCGTGCTTGTATGATACTTTTATGCATTTTCTAAGCTGCCTATGCGGCAGTCAACGTACAGCCATCTCAGACTCTCCAGTCTTTCAATTTCTAAGCTGCCTATGCGGCAGTCAACGTAGCGCGGATCCGCGCGGAAAGGACGGCCATTTTCTAAGCTGCCTATGCGGCAGTCAACCGTCTATACCTGTTTCTCGTACTCCTCAGTATTTTCTAAGCTGCCTATGCGGCAGTCAACCGTTCAAGAGCTGAAGCAGAAGATAGATGCATTTTCTAAGCTGCCTATGCGGCAGTCAACATTGCCCTTTCCGCTAATCATGCGACGCTCTATTTCTAAGCTGCCTATGCGGCAGTCAACTGCAGAAGAAAGTGAAAGAGCTTCGGCGCCATCGAGGGAAACCCATCTCCATCTATTTTACCCAAAGTTTCAACAGGGCGCAAGAAAAGCCGATAGAATCGGCTTTTCTTGCATTGGTCAAAAATTTTGGTCAAAATTCCGGCACAGATGCACTATCGCTCAAGCCATAGGTGCTCAGTGTTCCGGACTGCTCTATCTGACAGGGTGTCTTCTTGATGAAGAGGGAAAAGGTCTGCGCAGTAGATAAGCTTTTCATCTGGATGAATGGCAGATCGTATGTCTCTTTTCTCCGGCCAAGCAGACCGAGCGCGTCCTCATAAGAGACACCTTCGTGCCGCCGGACGTAGCGGCGCGCTTTTCTCTCCACGGATCCATCCGGCTGATATCGGCTGTAAATGCTATAGCCGGTGATGCGGCGTTCCACTATTTTTCGGATCTTTGTCAGGTGTACATAGTCAGAAAGTCGTTCCAGCCCCTGTTCTAGGTGCAATCTTTCCAATTGTTCTGCCGAGGGGGCGAGGATACGGATCTTATTTCCCAGCCCTTTGTCCTGATACGCCGGGAAGGCCAGCGCGGTCTTCACCATCCCTTCTCTTCGTTGTTCTTCAGCCAGTGCCAGATGCAGCTGGGTGAATACCTTCGTCCAAAGAAAGGATGGCGAGACTTCACCATCTGGAATGAGGGTGATATCCTGATAGTAGTTCATATTATTCCTTTCCGCTTGCTCCAAACACACCGCCACGAACAAGGACTGCCATGACATAGTCTTTGTCCGTTTCGTTTTCAGGTGCCGTTCCGGTCGACCAGTTATCAAAGAGTGTATAGAAATCTACTTTCTCTTTCGGAGAGCGGAAGGCTTTCCCGAGTGTGGTCACAGCGCCGTATGGTTCTGCTGCGATCGGGCCAAGGCCAGACACTCCATACTCCGGATACCATGTATCGATGGTACGCAGTGCATTTCCGATCTTCTGAGAGTGCATGGCTGCCATGCCATTGACCTGATACAGCACCTTGCTCTTTTTCCCGTTCCCTTTGTCAAGGATCAGTTCTTCACTCGGGTATACCTCCTGTCCATGTCCCATCAAAACGCAGGCTTCGATCTCAAGCAGCAGATAGCTGATCCTGCCACACAGTGCATCAGCGATCCTGGCAGAGAGCTGATCCAGATCAGGGCTATGCTTATCGAAGTTCTTCAGGCTGTAGTCATATCCGTCAAATGTCATGGTCTCCCCGGATGGCTTGACACGTACAATGACTTCGACTTTTTCTGCGCCCACGCGATTTCTCCAGAAGAATCGTCCACTGGCGATATTGGTGGCATAGCGATGTGCCAATTCCGAGAACCCGCTTTCCTCGATGTAGTCTTCGACCATTTTTGAAATGCCTCGGCCGTGTTCCTCTTCATTGCATACGGATGGATGCTGTACCCCAGACAGGACTTTCAGTGTAAAGCGAAGCTTTAATGTATCCTGATCCAGTTTCAAAGAGGCGCTGTCTACGGTCTGCAGATTGGCCTTTTCTACTTCTGCATTGAGCTTCATCGGATCATTCTTGACAGCTGCTTTTAAGCGATTGGAGATGGTCCCGCGCACCGACTTCTCGATCAGCGCGATCGGCTCTTCTTCTGTCTGTCTTTTTTCCCAGCTTGTACCATAGAGGAAACCATCGGATGGGACCAGTTTCTTCTCAAATGCCAGTACGCTTGCTAATGCAATTTTCTTGTTTGCCATGATTGTTCTCCTTTTTATTTTTCGTTTTTACAAATATACAGATCATTGCCTTCATCATATTCGTAGTGCCACATCAGGTCTTCGACGGAAGAGAATCGAAATGGCATTTTGAATTCGCCCAATGTGATCACAGGTCCTGCAAAGCGATGCGAGACATTCGGATCTCTCTGCGCTTTCACCTTTCCCCAGCGGGTCAAGCCTTGGAAGCCGACAACAAGGGGGATGAGCCAGCCAGCTTCTCTTCGCTTCGAGGTCCAGGCGCGTACTTCATTTTCTTCATTGATCTCTGCTTCATGGTGGATCGTCAGAAAAGAGAGAAGTGTGTCCAATGTATCTCCCTCTTCATTTCCTGCTTCTTTCAGCAGTCTGCCTCTCTCGACCACCGCGAAGCCGGGCATCAGTCGATGGAGGATCTTCTTTTCTTCCTCCGGGTGTTCCTCGCTGATAAAGTATACAACGGGCGTTTTGAAGGAAAGTATATCTCCTCCTGCTATTTTGAGAGAGGGAAGTGTCTCTCCGACTGCCTGCAGCAGTTCCTCTTTGTTATCGGCAGAAAGGCCGCTGCATTTGACCAACAGGGATACTTTGAGATGGATCCGAGGGTCTTCGATAAAGGGCGGACGTTCAAATGTATTTCCTCCCTTTTTTCTAAGCGGATTGGATGAGATGGCTATAGAGTAATGGTAATCCCCAGGGTTCTTATAGACCTGCAGGCGGCTTTCATGGCTGATCACGCCAAGGCTGATGAAACGGACTTCACACAAGGATTCTGTCAGCCGCACTTTTCGCTCCAATGCATGCACGGCTCCCATCCACGCTGTCATGGCAGGAAATCCGATGGTACAGAGGCTGCTTAGTGCATTGGCATTTTGTATCTGTATCTCCGGCAGCAAAAGGTATGTCATGATTCGTATCTCACCTCATCTTTCAGTACGATCTCCATTTGGTCCTTAAAGTTGCGCCATTCCGCGTCTCCCAAGGAGACGGCTTCTTCTCCCAAGAGTTTTTCATAGGAGAAAACTACCCATCTGGCAAAAGCAGCTGCGATCTCACCTGTCCAGGAGGGCTCTTTCCGCTCTTCCATGCAAGCATCGTCCAGCCAGATCTTCTGTGATCTCGGAAGTGCTGTATACGTCTCCTCTTCGCTCCATCCAGCAGCGCCTGCTCGGATCTGATAGGCGACCAAAAGGACGGCGTCGATCATTTCATCCACCAGATCGTGGATGGCCTTTCGTATTTCCATGGTATTCCGCTCTTGTTTCATATAGGCGTGCAGCCGATACAGGGCGCTGCTTTGTGATTTATACCAGATGGACTCTTTGAAGAAGTCCGATCTCGGCACCCTGACCTTCACCTCACGCAGAGATGGCGGCAGGGAAGAGAGAAGATAGGCCTTCCCTCCGCACCGGGAATTCAATGCGCTGATATTCTGCGGCTTGGTTCCTCCAAAGCCTATCATGGTGAGTCCCGTGACTTCTTCGCAGGGCTTTCCGTAGTTCTCTGATTTCTTATTGTAGCAGTCTATTTTATGGCCATTGATCGCTCGGATCCTCTGATACATTTCCAGCGCGAGGCAGGAGGATGGCATGACCGACAGCAGATGATATTCTCCCTCCGCGATCGGGAAGTAGACCTGTCTAAGATGCGTATCTGTCGCTTCCGGTTCCTTTTGGCTGTCTTCCAGCATCTCTTGGACTTTCTTTTGCAGCTTTTCTATGGGAAGTGACAGCAGTTCCAGTTCTTTCTCAAGTTCCTTGTCTCGTGTAATGACTGCCTCCAGCACATTTTTATCGGGAGTCACTGGACTGAGCAGCAGACTGGCACTTCCAAGATACTGCGCCGGTGTCAGAATATCCAGACTGCAGGTGCTCCCTCCGGTCGTCACATAGCCTGCCACTTTTTTCGAATGGCTGCATACGGTGGTCTTGATGTCCGGATTCGTAAATTTTCCGACATGACTGGCCAGATGACATTCATTCATATGCATAACCATCGCGTCAAACCAGTCGGCTGGTGTTTTCCCCTTTTTTGCCGCACTTTCTATGATGTATTCGTGCAGCGATGTCACTTCTTTCTTTTCTTTTGCCACGCTTATCCCTTCCTCTCCTCTTCCTTAAATAATCCCAGCTGATCCGAATACAGCCAGTGGGTATCCCCAGACGTTTTCGGCATCGTGATTTCACCATACTTCCTTTCAGCCTGCTCGATCTGTTCCTCTTCTGACCGGGGATCTTCCATATCGATCATCTGTCTTACAGACTTTGCATAGCTTCGCCGGATCCACAGGCGGCGTTCCATTTCTTCTGTCATGCCTTCATAGTCATCGATATGCAGGATGGCCTTTCGATCGACAAGGCTGCCGTGGTCATCAAGTTCACAGAATGTTTCTTCTCCATCAGTATATCTCACAGTGAGCTTTACGTCTTCTATCGCATTTTCACGGAAACGCCTGAATTCCATGGGAAGTCCAGTCAGCCACCAGTATTCATCGAGCCAGCCATGCATAGATTGTGGGCCTACGTCTGAGCGGCTGTTGAAATCCATCATCGTCTGGTGTTCGAGATCGATGAGCCGGCTTTCCGGATGGAGTTTCTCCGGCTTCCGGATCCTCGGCGCGGCATCGATGCGGCTTACCAGATCATTGACATCGATCAGCTGTCTCATATCATGGCTTTTCAGCTGGTACTTCCCGACTTCATAGCCGGGCCATTTGAAGGCTTTCGGTTCTCCTTTCAGTCCGCGAAGATTGTACTCCATGACAGCCACATTCGCCGCGGGCTGATCTTTTGCAAGAGTGCGATGACGCATCACGCGTCCGGAAAGCTGGATGATCGAGCGATAGGAGGAGGGCTCGATCACCGCCCAGTCAAAGTCATGGTCTCGGCCGGTTTCTTCGACCGGCGTAGCCACGACGAGGAAAAGGATATTTCCCTCCCGGCTCTCATCGATATGACGGCGAATGACCGGGTCTGTCAGCTCCGCGCTCTGCCCTTCTTCCCCCTTGCGAGACAATACGCTGTCCAGATATTTTTCCTGTTCATGACGCAAGAGAAGGATCTGCCGGCTGTGGTAGGTCATCAGCCGCACCGCTACGTCCTGGCTCCATGTACATCGGAGCAGGTACTCTGAAAGCTCCACGCAGGGATTGATATTCGCCATGCGTACCACGCCAAAGGATACATGCTTTCCTGTCTTTCGATCGATGATATGATTTTGCTCGTGCATTTTTTCTGCAGCCTTTCGTATCTCCTCAAAGTAATGGAGTTCCGGAGGGGCATCCCCGTCCTGGGAGCTGCACTCGATCAGTTCACCCTTCCTTCGGACGATCTGTGTTTTCAGCTTCCGGCAGCGGCTGGCGACGAATTTCTGATGCAAAAGAGCAAAGTCTCCTTCCTTTCCCGCCTGCATGTCCTGTACGACAGCCTTATATTCATCACACCAGAGTACGGCACAATGCTTCTTTGCTGCAAAGAAATCATTGTACACGGAAAGCCCTGCCTGATAGGCGCGATACATGCCCTCCGCCAGGTCAGGCGGAATCGTCGCGGAAGAAAGCCCTACATTCCGTCCCAGCATACCGGCAAGGTGTACCAGTCTGGCGATCGCATAGAGATCCTTTGTCGTAAAGTCATCGATCTCATCGATGACCAGGTCAGATGACATGAGCCGCAGAAAGGGGAGCATGTACCGCCCGCCTTTGATGGTCTGGACGGCTCCCATCATGTGATCGATGGTCGCTGCCAGGATAGGCTTCAGCAGCAATGCCTTGTTTTTATCCGCGCGCCGGTTCGTATCCCCCAGGAAGAGATCCATGAACTGCATCTCTCCGCCATCGAAGGTATCCAGATATTCTACATTTTCCTCCATCCATGGCTCCGCCGACTCTGCGCCGCAATCGCTTTCTTCCTGCGATTTTTCATGGAGCGCCCGAACGGCATCTGATCCAATGAGCACAGCCAGCTCGCTCCCATCCATGCCCAGCTGCCTACGGTAAGAGTCTCCCGTTTGCAGCGTCAGGGAACGAAGCCCAAGTGCCAAGATATAGCGAAGAGATTTCCGATCCGGAGAAATGGCATTCATGATTTTCGCATTCGCTATCGTTTTCCCGCACCCGGTACTTGCCATATTGACAATAAACCAGGATACATCTCCTGCCTGTTCCTTTCTGAATGCATGGATCTTAGCTGCCGCTTTTTCCTGCCATGCATACGCGCCCGTTCCTTGTTTCTTGAGGCCGCGTACATCATAGGCTCTTTCCATCTTCTCTGCAAAAAAAGGAAGCCTGTGTGCCGCCCTGAGCGACTGATCGCACACCTTCAGCAGGTGCTCTTCCAGATACTGCCTGCATGCACCGCGTCCATCGATATTCGCCCACAGGCGGGTCACTTTCCAGACCGATCTCGCAGACGGCTCCTTTTCCAGCGAAGACGCATAATGATCTCCGATCATCAGGCAGAGTCTGGCATACGCAAGGATCAGCCGAAAGGCCGGCCTTTCACAAAGTGTCTGTCCAGCCATCGCCACGGACGGCAATGACCCATAGGCCTCCTGCAGACGGCTCACCCATTTGCGCACCGCTTTCTTCCACGCAGGAGATTTCTCCCAGAGAAGCCCTTCCGAAAAGCAGAAACATTTCGCCCGGAGAGCGGCAGATATCTCCTCCGTCCTTTGATTTTGATACCCCCAGTCCGCTGTCAGATGCGACCATATACTTTGGAAAGACGCCCTGCACACATTTTCATATCCTGCTCTGGCATCGCCTTTTTTATCTGCCATCCTGTGATGTGACAGGATGAGCCATGCAATGACAGAGGCCAGCGGCGGCAGCCTTCCCAGATGACACTGTCTTTCTTCCGTCAGATCCTCTCCGACCTTTTTCAGAAGCTCCGCTTCATCAAGCGTTCCGGAGATGAGAGCCTGCATCCATTTTTCATCCGTCTCTTCTGCGCCAGTGACTACGACCAGCGCCTCCAGCAGCTTGCAGGAGATCCACTCGTGCCGAAATGGATCCATCCGATTTTTCCCGCCATGCCTTCTTAACTTATCCTGAAAATAGTCATTTGTCTTTCCCCAGTCATGGAAAAGCGCAGCCACAGCTGCCAAAGCCTTAATGAGAGGCAGGTACTGCCACTGATTCTCCCATTCAAAGTGAGATACATTTTTCTGCGTCCAATTGACAGGCACCAATCCCTCTGCATTGAACTTATTCCGATTTCCCACGATCCACAGAAGGTCGCTCCGCGAGCGCGATCGGATCCATCGGCAGGATACAGCCATACTCTTCGTCGCATTCCTCCGCAGTGCCGCTTTGACAGCGAGAAGTCCGGCCTCCGTGATCACCGTCTGCCAGGCATCATCCCCGATGCGATCGGCAAACGAGTCCAGGATCTTCCGTACGGTAAGGACCGCCTTCTTCTCGCTTTGGCTGATAAAAATGACCATCATGCGGCATCACCTTCTCTCTCTGAAATGCTGGCTGACGCTTTTGACTTCACCAAACATGAAATCAAGCACTTGATGCTCCGTGAATTTTTGCAGCAGCTGCTGACGAAACTGCTGCTCCGTATCATTTTGCGAAGAGCAGATAAATGACCATGGGAGAACCACAGCATCCTTGATCAGATCTGCCACATCAAAGACCAGCGCTCCCCGCCTCGTCTTTCCGTGCATCACGGCAAAGCCATGTGGAATGCCAAGCACCCACAATGTCACAGCAGAGAGACCATACGCCAGATAGTTTCCATGATTCAGGAAAGCATTCGCCTGATCTTCTCCCGAGTGATCTCTTGTAAATCCGGAAAGACCCACGGCATGTGCCGCATACTTGTAAAGCTCTTTCGTGAAACGCGCCTCGCCGCTTAAAAGCTCCGTCACACTTTGCGCCTGCTCGATCATGCGTCGATATTCCTGGATCGCCATTTCGATTTCCATATCATCCACATAGAAACCCGCATCCTGCAGATCCTCATCCTTTTCCCAAACTCTTTCGATAAAAGCGCAGCGCTTTCTTTGAAATTCTTTGGCAGCAGACAGCCGTTTCTTCTCATCAAACCAGAAAGACAGCCATCCTTGCACATATTCCGTCGGGCGATATTCATTTTGTGGATTCAGCCACTCGATCTCTGTCCCGGCCAAGAGCGGCGTCGCACCGCCACCGCAAAATCCAACAAGTACCCCCGCCCCGGAGAGCAGGCGCATCGCCGCCTGCGTAATGGAGGTGCCATTTCCCAAAAGGATCACGGTCGTATTCGCGATCGGGATATTCCAATATGCATTTCCTTTCTCTGTCTCGGTCAGATAGAGGACCCGTCCATCCTTCTGCATCACACGGCATTTCGAAAGATAATAAATATTGGCCCGCTTCGAATGAAGAATGGCCTTGTATTCAGACTTTTCCATCGTGTTTTTCATAGGATCCCCCTCTACGTCTGCTAATGAAACCTAGGGAAATGCTGATCATTTTCTTTCATTTTATCAGACAACAAGAACAAAATATAACTACATGAGCAAAAATGATATAAAGTTATTCTATAGCCAAGAATAGATCACATCCCATATGCACCCTCTGCAGATCAGCTTCTCTTCCTGCAAGACTGCTTTTCTTTAGTATAGCACAGGTATGATGACAAAAAACGCCCTAAGAGAGCCCGATCGCTCATTTTTAGCAAGGGCCTCTATTGCGTCTTACGCACCTTCTTATCATAGGGGTAACCGGTGACTAAAAAGCCACTTTCGGGCATCGCTCCAATAAAAAAAGCAGCGAAGCCGCTACCATACAAGCCTTCCCCGCATGGGGAAGGGGGACCGCGTCAGCGGTAGATAGGGTGCTTTCGTATGCAGCACAAATGCGCCTCTCTTTCCCCTATACTACCTTCTGTCTTTCATACCATGTCTGCCCTATCCGCCCCTGCGGGGCACCTTCCCCTAGAGAGGAAGGCTGCGATACGAGGATACCATCCTCTAAAGAAAGGCGGCACACCACCCTTGTGAACCTATCCGCTCCCCAA
>ULVA01040792.1_pt1 | contig 15963 bp, 10 predicted proteins | sample 1958811 | NCBI WGS metagenome assembly ULVA01 (sample SAMEA4835768, study PRJEB28245) | human gut metagenome | biome: gut microbiome; material: fecal sample | place: Denmark | collected 2008
AGTTAAGAACAAGCCTTGACACAGTTTAAATTACACCCCCTGTAACGATCATGATCGCCAGGTAGTACGGTAAGTTTATAATGCGAAACCAATTACAAAATTGGTGGCGGGGCATCCTCAGGGTGCCCCGTTTTTCTTTCAGATATATACACAGGTAGTTTTTCATATGACACAATAAACCCAGAGCAAATGCCCTGGGCTTATTGTGTCTACCTTTTGCCATATATTCTCTTTATTCTATTTCTTCCATCCTCTTCAGTTCCCATCCCTCAAATTGCAAGATGATTTTGTGCAATTGGGTACCTTGACGTAGAACTTCTACTCTTGGTGCTGTGGCATAACGGTTAATTTGCTCAACAGCTTTTTCCCATTGTTCTTCTGCTTTAGTCATCTTGCCATTATCTGCTACTGCATTAAATACCTTCTTTGGCAGCATCTTCAATTCAATGATATAACTATGCTTGGTTTCGTAATGAGTCAGGTCAGGCAACAGGAAGAAATCGCAATAGCCATGATTCAACTCCAATTCAGGAGCCGTATAATAATAATTATTGAGATTGAGATAGGCCATAAAGAAACCTTGTAAATTGCGTTCTCCCTCTATGCTGTCACGAACCGAAGAGACCTTGGCATAAGCATCAGCCATAAACAGAAGTCCTTCACGCCATTTACCATCGTAGGCCATGTCGTAATAATAATCAGTAAGTTTACTCGTATTGAGTGGCGACTTTTCTTCATACTGTTCCAGCAGATATTCATAATACTGTTTCCGAACATTATTGTTCGGAATACAGAAAATCATCTTGTCTCCACGAGTTCCTTTTATCGTCAGCATGCCATAATAGAAAAGCAGGCTGATGAAAATATTAGGATCGGTCAATGCGCTGGCAGGAAAGCTTGTTGCCAGGGTGGAAACAATTTCTCCTTCTTCCGCAATCTTGTAAAGGACGCCTTTGCGGTTGCCATCCAACTTATCCAACTGGAGCAATTTCTTCATCTTGTTGTAATCTGTCTTGGTATTGGGATCAATCATTTGAGCAGGAGATTTTCCGTTTTCCATATAATTACGAATGTAATAAAGCACCATGTCACAGTTGAAGACCTTGCTCTGTGTCAGCAAAGCATCTGCGGAGAAACAATAGTTATCGTACCAAGGCTTTATATTGCCAATGATAGTATCGGTATCGTAATCTGCCTGTATCTTCCCTGAAGTTTTATAATACTCAATCATCTCTCTCACGTCCTCAGTAGAGAAGCCGAGCATCTGATTGAAAGATGGTTTGGTAGAGATGTGCCATCCGATATTGAATCCGCTGGTGAGATCATCGAGCGTTACCGGACTTACTCCCGTCATAAAAATGCGGGAGAACATACCTTTGAAAACTTTGAATATCTCACGATAGAAACCACTTGCGTGCGTCAAAGCCCTATACACTTTTTCACCATGTTCATTAAGAACCACATTGGTAAAGTTGTCGTATTCATCGACAATGAGATAGAGTGGCGACTTCTCTTTTTCTGAAGCAATCCCGATGAGATTCAGTTTCCTAGCTGCAGTTTCTGCTTTTAATACTTTTTCGACAACACGTTCAGGGTAATACTTCTGATATTTCTCTATAAAATTATCAATGCAATCATTACAATATGTATTGAAGTTTTCTTTCAATTCGGTAATATCACCTCCTATTTTGGAAAAATCAAGGTATAATATCTGAAATTGCCCCTGATACTCCGTAGGATGAGAGCCAATCCACAGATTGCCAAAAAGTTCTTGGAATCTATCCCTCATGCCAATATCGTAATAAGCTTGCATCATGCTGATAAACAGACTTTTTCCGAACCGGCGTGGACGGATGAAGAACAAGGCATCTGCCTCGTCTTCCAACATAGGCAGATACATAGTTTTGTCAACGTAATATTGGTTACGCTGAATAATATCCATAAAATCGGATACACCGTATGGTATTCGTTTTGCCTGTATCATATTTTCCTTTTTATTAATTTAGGGCAAAGATACACAAAAATAACCGAAGATGGAAGATTTATTTGTTAAATATGCATATTTCACAAAATATTAAATGAACCCTCACCAATTACTGAGTCTTCCGCTTAATTTTTCGGGTTTTGGTACGTAAGCCAACGCAAGTAGCTGCGTTGGCCATCGCAAGTACTTGCGAAGAGCAATGAAGCCTGTTTCGAAGGACATCGAAACAGGCTTCATTTATTTATTCTAGAATTCTGCGTTCTTTGGTGTACGTGGGAATGGAATCACGTCGCGGATATTCTGCATACCGGTTACGAAGAGAATCAGACGCTCGAAACCGAGACCGAAACCTGCGTGTGGGCATGAACCATACTTACGGGTATCGAGATACCAGTTCATATCCTTCATAGGGATATTGCGAGCCTCAATTTCACCCATCAGCTTGTCATAGCTCTCCTCACGGACAGAACCACCGATAATCTCACCAATCTGTGGGAACAGTACGTCGGTACCCTGAACGGTCTGACCGCTCTTGCCACCGAAACCACTCTCCTCCTCGTCTATCTTCATATAGAATGCCTTGATAGCCTTAGGATAGTTGGTCATAATAACCGGGCGCTTGAAGTGCTCCTCTACGAGGAAACGCTCATGCTCTGAAGCCAGGTCATCACCCCACTCGCATGGGAACTCAAACTTCTTACCGTTGGCAATAGCCTCCTGAAGAATGCGGATACCCTCGGTATATGGAAGATGAACGAAGTCGGAATTCAATACGCCTTCCAGACGGGCAATCAGACCCTTGTCAATCATCTTGTTCAAGAAAGCAAGATCGTCCTTGCAATGCTCCAGTGCCCAACGGATACAATACTTGATGAAGTCTTCCTCCAACTCCATCAAACCGTCCATATCCAGGAAAGCAACCTCTGGCTCTACCATCCAGAACTCAGCCAGGTGGCGAGGAGTATTACTGTTCTCTGCACGGAAGGTTGGACCGAAGGTATAGATGGCGCCAAGTGCTGTAGCACCGAGCTCACCCTCCAACTGACCGGAAACGGTCAGGGAAGTCTGCTTGCCGAAGAAATCATCAGAATAGTCAATCTTGCCATCCTCGGTCTTCTTCAGGTTGTAGAGGTTCTTGGTAGTTACCTGGAACATCTGACCAGCACCCTCGCAGTCGCTGGCTGTGATGAGCGGAGTATTGAAATAGAAATATCCATGCTCATGGAAGTAAGTGTGGATAGCCATTGCCATGTTATGGCGGATACGCATCACGGCACCAAAGGTATTGGTACGGAGACGGAGGTGAGCATACTGACGCATGTATTCGAAGCTCTGTCCCTTCTTCTGCATAGGATAGTCGCTGCCGCAGAGACCGTAAATCTCGATGCTCTCGCACTGGATCTCAACACTCTGTCCGGCACCCTGGCTTTCTACCAGCGTACCTACGGCGCTGATACAAGCACCGGTAGTAATCTGACGGAGCTGATTCTCATCGACCTTTGATGGGTCGACTACTATCTGAATATTATTAATAGTAGAACCATCGTTAAGAGCGATAAAATCGACTGCTTTGCTACTACGATGGGTACGAACCCATCCCTTGACATTCACGATTGAGCCGTAGGCTGTACTCTTGAGCAAGTCTACAACTTTAGTTCTTTTTACTTTTTCCATTGTTAATTAATAGGTTAAAAAGGAGACTAAACAGATAGTCTCCTTTCTTATTATATCTTATTATCCTTATTCAAAAGCACCCATGCGGAGCATGTCTACCTCCTTCTCAGTAAGGAAGCGCCAGTCACCGCGACGGAGATTTTTCTTAGTCAAACCTGCGAACTGTACACGGTCGAGCTTGGTAACACGATAGCCGAGGCTCTCGAAGATACGGCGCACGATACGGTTCTTGCCACTATGAATCTCGATGCCAACCTGTGCCTTGTCGCGATCATCAGCATACTCTACAGCATCTGCCTTGATCTCACCATCTTCCAAGGTGATACCCTCACGGATCTGATCCATATCGTGAGCTGTCAGGTTTTTATCGAGGTGAACGTGATAAACCTTCTTCTTCAGGAACTTAGGGTGAGTAAGTTTAGAAGCCAGGTCACCATCGTTGGTCAAGAGAAGTACACCTGTTGTATTACGGTCGAGACGGCCTACAGGATAGATACGCTCAGGACAAACATCCTTTACGAGGTCCATCACAGTCTTGCGCTGCTGAGGATCATCGCTGGTTGTAACATAATCTTTTGGTTTGTTGAGCAATACGTATACCTTCTTCTCCAAAGTTACAGGAGCGTCGTGGAACTTCACCTCATCGGTACGAAGGATCTTGGTACCCAACTCGGTAACTACCTCACCATTGACAGTTACCAGACCAGCCTGGATGAACTCATCAGCCTCACGGCGAGAGCATACACCAGCATTGGCGAGGAACTTGTTCAAGCGCAATGGCTCTGTTGGGTCGATGTTCTCCTCCTTATATTCGATACGCTTCTTCATGCTATACTTAGCATTTGGATCGTAACCAGGAGTGTGCTGACGGAAACCGCCACCACGGTTATTGCCATAGCCACCACCCTGTGGACGGCCATAACCGCCACGGTTGTTGCCATAACCACCCTGCTGAGGACGACCATAGCCGCCACCACGGTTGTTGCCATAGCCGCCACCCTGTGGACGACCATAACCACCACGGTTGTTGCCATAACCACCCTGCTGAGAACGAGACTGGTAGCCGCCCTGCTGGCGTGGCTGGTAGCCACCCTGCTGACGAGGCTGATAACCACCCTGCTCATCATTATTGTTGTAACGAGGACGATAGCCACCCTGCTGAGGACGAGACTGATAGCCTCCCTGCTGACGTGGCTGGTAGCCACCACGGTTGCTGTTACCATAACCACCACGGCTCTGATAGCTGCTGCGCTGTGGACGCTCGCTGCTGCCTGTACTCTGCAAGCCAGCACCGAAACCTTCAGGACGGAAACCGCCTTCGCTGTTACTGCTACTTCTGTCGCTGCTGTATGCGCGATGTGAATTGATACGAGGACGCTGTGTGCGACCTACTGGTCGATAACTCTTCTGATAACCACCTGCTGGGTTGTAGCCCTCACGGGTTCTCTCATTCTCAGAAGACTGATCTTGAGGTTTGTTTTCAAATTCTGAATCCATTTTCTTAAAATACTTAATAGCCTCACGGCTGGGTTAATAAATCTAATTTTTACTTATATATATGTACTAAAACTACAAAATTCCTTTGTGTATATTAGATACCTGTATAATTGCTTGGTGTGATTGCCATCAGTTCTGCCTTAACACTATCACTCACATTCAATCCCTGGATAAACTCATGAATAGTTTCCTCAGTCATGTGCTGGTTGGTACGTGTCAACGCCTTCAATGCCTCGTAAGGATGTGGATATGCCTCACGGCGAAGGATAGTCTGGATAGCCTCAGCTACAACTGCCCATGTATTATTCAAATCTTCCTGCAGTTTCTCCTCGTGAAGAATCAGTTTACGCAAGCCCTTCAATGTACTCTGGATAGCAATGACGCTATGACCGAGAGGCACACCGATGTTACGGAGTACGGTACTGTCAGTAAGGTCGCGCTGCAAGCGGCTAACCGGAAGTTTCTGTGCCAGGAACTGAAGAATGGCATTGGCTATGCCCAGGTTACCTTCACTGTTCTCATAATCGATAGGGTTCACCTTGTGAGGCATCGCACTTGAGCCTACCTCACCTGCCTTGATCTTCTGCTTGAAGTAATCCATAGAGATATACATCCAGAAGTCACGGTCTAAGTCGATGATAATGGTGTTGATACGACGGATGGCGTCAAAGATAGCGCCAAGGTAGTCATAGTTACTGATCTGTGTGGTATACTGCTCGCGTTCCAAACCGAGTTTCTCACTGACAAACTTGTTACCGAATGCTTTCCAGTCATACTGTGGATAAGCTACATGGTGAGCATTGTAGTTACCGGTAGCACCACCGAACTTAGCTGTAATCTTGCAAGCCTTGAGCGAATTAAGCTGCTCGGTAAGACGGTAAACATAAACCATGATTTCCTTGCCCAGGCGGGTAGGTGAAGCAGGCTGTCCGTGAGTCTTAGCCAGCATAGGCACATCCTTCCACTCATCAGCATAAGTCTGGAGCTGTGCAATCAGCTCTTCAACCTGCGGATAGAAGCACTCTTCCAAAGCCTCTTTTACAGAGAGAGGCACACTTGTGTTGTTGATATCCTGAGATGTCAAACCAAAATGGATAAACTCCTTGTAAGCATCCAAGCCTCCGATCTTATCGAATTCTTCCTTGATAAAATACTCTACAGCCTTTACATCATGATTGGTAATCTTCTCGATGTCTTTTACGCGCTGTGCTTCATTTTCGTCAAAATTACGATAAATGTCACGCAGACGTTCGAACAGCGACTTGTCGAAAGAAGCAAGCTGTGGCAAAGGTAACTCGCATAGAGTAATGAAGTATTCAATCTCTACGCGTACACGATAACGAATGAGAGCATACTCTGAGAAGTAGTTAGCGAGCTGCTCTGTTTTTCCCCTATAACGACCATCAATTGGTGATATGGCAGTCAATAAATCTAAATTCATAACAATACGTATTATATATATATAGGGTGCAAAATTAATGAATTATCGTGAGAAAACAGAGAAAATAGTGATAAAATAATTTAAAAGCATAAAAAAAGGTCTCTCAACATTTGTTGAAAGACCTTCACCATTGTGGGCGTTGACGGATTCGAACCGCCGACCCTCTGCTTGTAAGGCAGATGCTCTAAACCAGCTGAGCTAAACGCCCTTAAAAAAGTCCCTGCAACCACTAAAGTGAATCACAGGGAACACCCCCGTGGGCGCTGACGGATTCGAACCGCCGACCCTCTGCTTGTAAGGCAGATGCTCTAAACCAGCTGAGCTAAGCGCCCTTACTTTTCGTAAGCGGTTGCAAAGGTACGACTATTTTTTGGTTCCACCAAATTTTTCAGCAACTTTTTTCGTTTTTTCTTCAAAAAAGTGCATTTTCTGGTGTTTTTCCTCAATTTTCAGGGTAAAAACGGTCAGTTTTTGCATTTCAATTGCCAAAAACAGCCAACCAAGAGAAAGTACTTACGATGGGACTGCAAAACCTCATTCAACCCCAAAAGGTACTTATTGAGAAAGAAAAGTTCTTTTTTAAGAAATTCAAAGAAACAAAAAAGGCATTCTTCACGAGGAAGAATGCCCTATTCTATTTTTATACCATATATTATATATACTGTATAATTACTCACCAACCTGAACAGTTGCACGACGGTTGTAAGAAGCAGGAGTCAAATCCTTAACACCACCGTTAGCCTTAACTACGATGTTCTCCTTAGCAACACCCAACTTAACGAGCTCATCAGCTACCTTCTCAGCACGAGCCTTAGAAATCTTCTGGTTAACAGCTGCAGAACCTGTAGCGCTGTCAGCATAACCGTTAACTACCAACTTAGCGTTGTTGTCCTTAGCATACTGAGCGAGAGCCTGTACGTTTACGAGATCCTTCTTAGAAGCAACCTTAGACTTGCCGATGTTGAAGAATACAGAAACTGGAGTAGCAACATACTCCTTAACTGCCTTATCCTCTACAGACTTCTGGTTGTTCAAGAGATTCTTCAAACGGTCGTTCTCTGCATTAGCATCGTTCAACTTAGCATTGATAGCGTCGAGTTCTGACTGATGAAGAGCGTTGATAGCGTCAACATCTGGAACCTTGTTCCAAGTAGCCTTACCCAAGTTGTATGTAACACCGACCTCAACATTCAAAGAACGGTCGTGTCTTGCAATCACCTTGTCGATAGAGCGAGATGTGCTAGGCTTAGCACCTGCCAATACACCTGTGTAACCATCATAGTCGCTAGCACCTAATGCATAGTTTACATCAAGGTTGACAGCCCACTTCTTATTGATCTTGAACTCGTTCAAGATACCAACACCAACTACAGGAGCATAGCAGTTAGCGCTCATGTTACGGTTAATACCAAAACCTGCGTAAGGGATGCAATCCCAAACACGAGCCTCGTTGTAACCACACAACATATTGCTAACATTGAACAAAACCTGCTCATTCAAAGTCCAATACTTATTTGCATTTGTTGACTTATTCTCAGAAACTACTGTACGGCCCCAAACGCCATTTAACTTGGTACGGAGACCGAGACCTGGTGTGAACCACTTACCTACAGCAACAGAGAAACCGAGATTGTTTCTGAAACCCTTGAGTGGGCTCTTAGAGAAACCATTGCCCTCTTCCTGGTTGCCCCAGAATGCAGAACCAGCAACGTTTGCCTGAACAAACCAATTGCTCCAGAAAGAATTTGTTGCAACGCTATACTTCTCAGTAGTTGCTGCATCCTGAGCCATACTGCCCATTGTTACGCTAGCCAATGCTAGCACTGCTAATAACTTTTTCATAACTTTATAATTTAAAAATCAATTTATATATATATACCTTCTGAATGACGGAGCAAAGATAATACTATTTTTTGAAATAACCTTCATTTTCTAAAAAAAATAGCATTTTTCGTTAACTTTTTTAAGAAAAACGGGATTTTTCCTCGCTTTTAACCTAAAAGATGCTCAATTTCCTGCTGACGGAGGATACAAAGTACCGACTTTCCGTCGGGCGTATAATTGACATTCTGGCAGGCAAAAAGATCATTCACCAGCCCCTCCATCTCTTCATTACTCAATATCTGCCCTTGAGGTATTGCAGCCTGGCGAGCCAGACTCAAAGCCAAAGTCTGATTGATTTCATCAATGGCTGATACGCCCTTTTCTACTGCAGAAGAAACCATGTCCTGTACCAGTTTAAGAGGATTCAATCCTTCCAGTCCGCCAGGAACTGAATTTACGGCATAGCTTCCGCCTCCAAGATCTTCCAGTTCAAAGCCCATCGATTCCATTTCAGGCAGGATCTTTTCAAAGATTACCTTCTCAGACATCGGGAACTGCACAACCTCAGGAAAGAGGACTTTCTGTGAATGAAAGGTCCGGTCAGCCAACTGGCGCAAATACTGTTCGAACAAGACACGCACATGGGCACGATGCTGGTCGATAATCATCAATCCCGATTTTACCGCAGTCATGATATACTTGCCTTTATACTGATAATGGGCTGGCGATTTCTCTGCAATGATACTGTCTGGCGTATTATCCTGACTAGAATCATCGGAAAACACCATGGTCTGCTCCATCCCCTGCACATCATCCTGATCTTTGAGTCCTTCATAAAGCTGTTCCCATTTTTCATCCACCTGAGGCTTTGACTTAGGAACAGAGAAACTAGCTCCCATAGGGACAGCTCCTGTGGAAGAGGAAGACTTGAACGGATTATAACCAGGATTCAAACTGATCTTCGGTGCCGCAGCAGCCGTACTCATCTCTGGATTATAAACAGGGATGTCCGGTTTATCCTCGGTATCGAAATCAATGGTAGGTACATCATTGAACATACCGATGGACTCCTTGACCGAAGCCGAGAGGATTTGCCAGATAGCCTGCTCATTCTCGAATTTGATTTCAGTCTTCGTAGGATGGATATTCACATCAATATCCTTCGGATCTACATCAAAATACAGAAAGTAAGGCACCTGTTCACCCTGAGGAACCAGACGGTCATAAGCTGCCATCACAGCCTTATTGAAATAAGGATGTTTCATGTATCTCCCGTTGACAAAGAAGAACTGATGCACACCTTTCTTTCTGGCAGATTCCGGTTTGCCCACAAATCCAGACACCTTACACATAGTGGTTTCTACATTTACCGGCAGGAGTTCCTGATTGAAACGCTTGCCGAAGACATCGAGAATGCGCTGACGCAAATTAGCGGCACGCAAATTGAATACTTCGGTACCATTGCTATGTAAAGTAAAGGTGATTTGAGGATTTACCAATGCAATCCGCTCGAAAGCCGTCAGAATATTGTTCAACTCTGTAGAATTGGACTTCAGGAACTTTCTTCGCGCGGGTACATTATAAAAGATATTGCTGACAGAGAAGATGCTTCCCACAGCACAGGAGCATGGCTCCTGTTTCTCATATCGGGAACCAGAAATCTGTATCAGGGTTCCTATCTCGTCGGTAGCCTGTCTTGACTTCAGTTCTACCTGAGCCACAGCAGCTATTGACGCCAAAGCTTCGCCACGGAAGCCCATGGTGCGAAGAGCAAACAAATCATCAGCCTTACGGATTTTGGAAGTAGAATGACGTTCGAAAGCCAAACGAGCATCTGTTTCAGACATACCTTTTCCATCATCTATCACCTGGATGTTGGTACGGCCAGCATCGGTAACTGTGACATGGATATTCCTGGCACCCGCATCGACTGCATTTTCGACCAGCTCCTTGATAACTGAAGCCGGACGCTGTATAACCTCACCTGCTGCTATCTGATTGGCAACAGAATCGGGTAAAAGTTGAATAATATCACTCATCTCTAAATATTAATCATATAAGAAAATGATGCTTCATTATAATCAGTCAGTCAGTTTCTGAAGTGGAGCTTCATGACGCTTAATGTTCTTGAGTTCGGAGCCCTTGGATTTACCACGCCATACAAAGATATCATTCTTATCTTTAGGACGCAAGTCCTCGAACCAGGCAAAATTGTTAAGTTTATATTTTGCCGGCGGAATCTGCGTCATAGGATACATGGTAGATGTAAACTTATTGGTCCAGATTTTCTCCATCTTCCTGCCCGGTCCCATATACATGCGCATGGTATCGGTCTCCAGATAATTTAAGCCAATGAGCGAACTGTCCTTATCATCCGTCATATAATAGATGGTCTGCACATTACCGATAGACTCTCCTTGTTTAATCTCACCTTTTTCAAAGTAAGATTTCATCTCAGAAGAACTGATCTGATTGAAATGAACACTATCCGGCATCTGCTCTACAGACAGCGCCTGTCCGATGACATGGGCAAAACGAACGGTAGAGTCGTTCATGAAGACCAGAATCTTCTCGCCCAGCAACTGACGGTTTCCATTCCAGACGATAGGATCCTTATACATGGTCATGCAGGAATCCTGAGAATTGAAAACCAGGGAATCGCAGATGGCCTGCATATCCAGGCGATAGGCACGGACCTTAGGATAAGCATGCACCTTACGGTATACCGAATCGGTATTGATATGGAAGGTATTGATACGCATGGTATCAGAATGAATCCAAAGGGTATCTTTCTGCGAATAGTCGATCGCTACAGGATTGCGGGTGGCAAAGCCATTACCGGTTTTCTCGTTATAACGCAGATAATTGCAAGTCAGGGAATTTTTATTTTTCTTGTCTACATAAACCACATTGCCATATCCGGTACTCTCCCCATCCTTTACATAATAGAGCGTATCACCCGTAAGCGTCTTGTCTTTATCTACAACCGTAGAGCGCCCGTAAAGCTGCGCTCTATCGGTCTTGGTATCATAATATCCATTTTCGGTCTTGACAACACTTGCACCAGATACGATTTTAGAAGGTCCTACCATGTGAGCCTTTGACTTACGGACATCGTAATACAAAGTATCGGTGGTAACAACATCCTTGCCGCTGCGCAACTTGACATTATAGACAAACTTAGCCTCACGCGTTTCGGTATGATACTCACCCCAATCGGCAACCAGCTTATCCTTACCATCAATCAGCGTTCCGCCGTCAAAGAAGTTTGCCATATTATACAAGCGGTCGAAATCCAAGCTATCAGTACGCAAAGTCTGCCGACGATGATGCAAGACCACATTCTTGCGTGCTCTCATCATCTGCATCTGCCCATCATACTCTGCTCTATTACAAGTGAGTGACAAGGTGTCACCCTGCCGGTAATGAACATGTCCGAAAGCTTTCACGGAATTAGAAGCCTGATAGAAATACGCGCTGTCACAGGTAAGATGACTGCCCTGATGCAAGAAAGAGACCTTACCTTTCAATATTTGGGCATCAGGATTATTACCGAACATATCATAGTACAATTCATCTGCATGCAAAAGATATACGCGGTCACCATGAGGGCGTTTTCTGGCATGCTTCTTTGGAGCCTGCATGGCTTGCATCAGACAAAACCCAAACAGGCATAGAATCATAACCGATATGATTCTATGCCCTCTGATATGATTATTTAATCTTTTATTTATCATTTAATCCAACCTTGATATTCAAACTTACAATCCTTATAGCGATCGTTCATACGAACATAAGTCTGCTTGATTTTATTGACTACCCAGTCGTGCAAGGTCTGGGCACGCTCCTTAGCCAACACTACATCCTTCATCACCTGAAAATCTTCGGTAATAGTAGCTCTATGTCCGTCAACACGGCTTACCAGTTTTACCAGAGCACAAGTGGTTTTACCCTTGGAATTCACCATCGTGAAAGGTGCAGAAACCTCACCTACCTTCATTGTATCTACCGTACGGGCAACCTCGGTAGGCAGATCCTTCATCTGGAAGCGGGAAGTTCTTGACTGGTCAGGAGTAACATTGGCCATCAAACCCTTGTTGTTGCGGGTATCCTTATCATCAGACAATGCTTCAACAGCCTGCTCAAAGGTAAACTTAGCGGCACGGATATCATTACCGATAGAATCCAGACGGCCGATAGACTTATCAATAGCATCCTGAGAAACCTGAGGCTTGAGCAGGATATGGCGACACTTAATCTTATCACCACGCTTATCAATCAACTGGATGATATGATAACCAAACTCAGACTCAACAATCTTTGAGATTTTCTTAGGATCGGTAAGATTGAATGCTACATTTGCAAACGCAGGATCCAACATACCTCTACCGATATAATCCATCTCGCCACCCATACGGGCTGAACCCGGATCCTCAGAATAAAGACGAGCCAAAGTAGCAAAAGAAGTCTCACCCTTATTCACACGGTCAGTAAACTCACGCAACTGATTTTTCACACGGTTAATCTCCTCAAGAGGAATACGTGGCTGCATGGTAAGAATCTCAACCTCTACCTCTGTAGGAACAAAAGGGATACTGTCGGCAGGTAAATCCTTAAAGTATTTACGTACCTGAGCTGGAGACACCTTGATATCCTTCACCAGTTCCTGCTTCATCTTCTGAATCAGCTGTTGGTTTTTGAAATCATCATGCATCTGCTGGCGCATCTGGGTGATACTTTGCTTGCGATACTCCTCCAGTTTTTCACGAGAACCAATCATGGAAACCCAACTGTTGATCTGTTCGTCGATACCATTCATGACTTCTGACTCAGATACTTCGATACTATCGATAGCTGCCTGATGGAGAAACAGTTTCTGAACGGCAATCTGCTCAGGAATAGAACAGTCTGGGTCACCAGTATATTTAATACCTTCAGCCTCAGCCTGCAAACGGGTTACCTCGACGTCTGACTTCAGGATAGCCTCATCGCCGACAACCCAAATTACCTCATCAACCACACTACCCTCATTGATTTTCTGAGAATCGGCAGCAGCTTGTTGCTTGATATTTGCAGAATCAGCCTCATGAGCCAAAGCACTACGGCTTGCTCTTGTTGCACTAGCACTTATTCCTACTATCATCAGCAGGGTTATAAATGCCATTGTCATTTTATATCCAGTATTCATGTATTGTTTCTATAATATATTAATGTATATTGAGAGTGGTCAACATGCTATGGAAAACCACCACTTTATATTTCTTCTTCAATTGTGCGACCCATTGTTTCTCTAACGAGTCTTGATAGTCAGCAAGTACCACATCCGGGTATTCGCCATTCCGGGGCAGATTAGCCTTCATCTTCTTCAGGCGCTTCATTTCCCATTTGTATTTTTTCTTATTCTTGGCATAGAAGGCAGCCAGACCTTTTTTATCAGCAGCAGCCTTATCCCAAATATTACGCTGGCAGATTTCATTCAGCAAAAGGTTTTCTACTTCCTCCTGCCGCTGGTAGGTTCCCCGCCAATTTTCTACCTTAGCATCAGCAACATATTTTTTCTGATTACCATCATCATGTTTATCCAGCAACTTGACGATATGATAACCAAACTCAGACATAAACGGTCTACTAATCTCACCCTTTCGCAGAGAGAAAGCTACTTTTTCAAAAGCCTGCACAGTCTGACCTTTTGTAAACCATGCCAAAGTCCCCCCATTGACCGCAGACCCTTTATCATCAGAACACTTTTTTGCCAGGTCTGCAAAATCTGCACCTTTACAAAGAGCCTGATAAATAGAATCGATTCTTCTTTCCACCACCTCCTGTTCCTGGTAAGATGCTTTCTGTCCCAATCTCAAGAGGATATGTGCAACATGAACACTGCCTTTATCGGGCATCAACTCGCATGACTCGACATCATCATATCGTTTCAACACACGCCTGATATTAGGCAACGTATCGAGATGAGCATCCTTAGCAGCTTGCACTTTCAGCTTATAATCAACAAAGCCATCGGTAAACACCTTGACACTTTTAGAATCAACCGTATTTCCCAAATGATTTTTCTGATAAAAGTACTCAAATTCCGACTTCTTGACAGATTGACCATCAATAATCATAACAATTGGGTCGGTATGAGCAAAAGCAATGCTCCCCGAAAGGAGCATTGCCGCTATAAGTGCATAAAACTTCATATTTCCTAATTATATTATTCAGGACGGCTATAGTTAGGAGCCTCACTAGTGATAGTGATATCATGTGGATGACTCTCCAACACCCCTGCATTTGTGATACGAGCGAACTTGGCATTGTGCAAGTTCTCGATGGTAGCAGCACCACAATATCCCATACCAGAACGCAAACCACCAATCAGCTGGTAGATGACCTCCTGGACAGTTCCCTTGTAAGGCACACGACCAGCGATACCCTCTGGAACCAATTTCTTGACATCCTTGGTATCACCCTGGAAGTAACGGTCCTTAGAACCATTCTTCTGTTCCATAGCCTCCAAAGAACCCATACCACGATAGCTCTTAAACTTACGGCCATTGAAGATAATGGTATCACCAGGACTCTCCTCGGTACCAGCAACCAAAGAACCGATCATGACGCAGCTACCACCGGCAGCCAAAGCCTTCACAACATCACCTGAGTAACGAAGACCGCCATCAGCTATCAAAGGCACACCAGTACCCTTAAGAGCAGAATATACATCATAAACAGCACTCAACTGTGGAACACCAACACCGGCAACCACACGAGTAGTACAGATAGAACCAGGACCGATACCTACCTTAACACCATCAGCACCATTCTCTACCAAATACTTGGCAGCCTCACCAGTAGCCACATTACCTACCACAACATCTACCTGTGGGAAGGCAGCCTTAACTTGCTTGAGTTTCTCAATTACACCCTTAGAGTGACCATGAGCAGTATCGATAACGATAGCATCAGCACCAGCCTCAACCAAAGCCTTGGCACGATCCAATGTATCTACAGTAACACCCACACCGGCAGCCACACGAAGACGTCCCTTGGCATCCTTGCAAGCCATAGGTTTGTCCTTAGCCTTTGTGATGTCCTTGTAAGTAATCAAACCTACCAGGTGATTTTCGTTGTCAACTACAGGGAGTTTCTCAATCTTATTCTCCTGCAGGATGGCAGCAGCAGCAACCAAGTCGGTCTGGATGTGAGTGGTAACCAAATTCTCGCTAGTCATTACCTCATCAATCTTCTTGTCCATGTGGCGCTCAAAACGAAGATCACGGTTGGTAACAATACCTACAAGATGATTTTCATCATCTACCACAGGAATACCACCGATATGATAATCATGCATCATATCAAGAGCATCCTTCACTGTACTGCCACGACGGATGGTGACAGGGTCATAAATCATACCATTCTCAGCACGCTTCACAATAGCGACCTGACGAGCTTGCTCCTCAATGGTCATGTTCTTGTGAATTACACCGATACCACCTTCACGAGCGATAGCTATCGCCATTGAAGCCTCGGTAACGGTGTCCATCGCTGCTGT
>ULVA01030536.1_pt1 | contig 15633 bp, 19 predicted proteins | sample 1958811 | NCBI WGS metagenome assembly ULVA01 (sample SAMEA4835768, study PRJEB28245) | human gut metagenome | biome: gut microbiome; material: fecal sample | place: Denmark | collected 2008
TACAATCTTTGTGCGGTATTGCCCTAGCAATTATAATTCACAAAAACAGTATCGGAGAGAAATATGGAGTTATTATTAAACAAACTTTCTACATTCGGTAATGCTCTTCCCGGCGATATCACGCAGGGACTTATCTGGGGCATTATGGCTATCGGCGTGTTCATTACATACAAGATCCTGGACTTCGCCGACCTGACTGTCGATGGCACGCTGGGTCTTGGCGGCGTTACCGCCGTCGTGCTCATCTCTAACGGAGTTCCCGTTCCGGTCGCAATGCTCATCGCATTCCTGGCAGGGTGCATGGCCGGTCTGTGTACGGCGCTGCTGAATACCATGCTCGGTATCCCGGGCATTCTGGCAGGCATTCTCACACAGCTGGCGCTGTATTCCGTTTACCTCGACATCAACGGCAAGGCGAATGCGCCTATCAGCGTTGATAAGTTCCCGCTGGTCATTTCGTCGAGATACGTAACAGCCGGCAACGAGGTGGTGGATATAATCCGCACGGTGGGTACGGCTCTGCTGTTCGTGGTTCTCATCATCGCGGCGCTTTACTGGTTCTTCGGCACTGAATACGGCATGGCTATCCGCGCAACTGGCTGCAACTCCAGCATGTCCAAGGCCGAGGGTATCAACACCAAGCGCACGACTATCATCGCGCTGGTGCTCTCCAATGGTTTAGTGGGACTTGCGGGCGCTCTGCTGGCTCAGTACCAGGGCTTCGCTGATGTAAACATGGGTCGCGGCGCTATCGTTATAGGACTTGCAGCGGTAATTATCGGCATGGTGCTGGGTGAAGTCATTCTGCGCAAGCGCTTTAACTTTATCGGCAAGCTTTCGTTCACTGTCATCGGCGCTATCGTGTACTTCGTTGTGCTGAGAATTGTAATGCTCATCGGTCTTTCCACCGATAACACAAAGATGTTCTCTGCGATAATTGTTGCACTGTTCCTGGCTGTGCCCTATATCCAGAAAACGAGCAAGACTTCCTTCCGCAAGGCGGGCAAGCGCGCTGCCAATGCAGCCATTGACGAGGCTGAGCACCTGGGTGCCGCACTGGCAAACTCCGTGAACAGTCCTAAGAAGGAGGGCAAGTGATATGCTGGAATTAGTCAACATCAAAAAGGCGTTCAACCCTGGCACCATCAATGAGAAAAAGGCACTCAACGGCGTTTCCATCAAGCTTGAGGAAGGCGATTTCGTGACCATAATCGGCGGTAATGGCGCCGGAAAATCCACCACGCTGAACGCAATAGCAGGCGTATGGCCCGTGGACAGCGGTGCGATAATCATTGACGGGCACAACGTAACGGGACTTTCCGAGCACCAGCGTGCGAAGTACATCGGGCGCGTATTCCAGGACCCCATGACAGGTACTGCAGCCGATATGGAGATACAGGAAAATCTCGCGCTGGCAGCGCGCCGCGGAAAGGCAAGGCTGCTTAACTGGGGAATCACCCGTAAGGAGCGCGAGGAATACCACGAGCTTCTCAAGACGCTGGGATTGGGTCTTGAGGACAGAATGACCTCCAAGGTGGGGCTTCTTTCCGGTGGACAGCGCCAAGCGCTGACGCTGCTGATGGCGACGCTCAAGAAGCCGCAGATACTGCTTCTGGATGAGCACACCGCAGCCCTGGACCCCAAGACGGCTGCAAAGGTACTGCAGCTCAGCGATGAGATAATCGCGGCAAATCATCTTACCGCGATGATGGTGACCCATAACATGGGCAACGCTATTGAGTACGGCAATCGTCTGATAATGATGAATGACGGCAAGATAATCTACGACGTCAAGGGCGAGGAGAAGAAGCACCTGACCGTTGACGACCTGCTGCAGAAGTTTGAGGAGGCCAGCGGCTCCGCTCTTAATAACGACCGTATGCTCCTTTCCAAGAACAAGTAAGGCTGATTTAAAACTCCGATACAGACTTCCCCCGACCACAAGCCGGGGGATTTTTTATAGATGTGTGTAATCCTGTATGCGAATTCGCGCAGCGAAGAGCCCGAAAAACCCAAAGTTGAAACGCGAATTCGCGCAGCGAAGAGCCCCAAAAAAACAAAGACGCGAATTTGCGAAGCAAAGAGCCCGAAATGCACCTGTCGTCGGTGCGGGTGCCGTGCGTCGTTTTTCCGGTTTCGCGTAGCGAAACGCAAGTCCCAATCAGGGACTTGCGAGGAAAAACGATGCCTCCAAAACAAAATCCCCGTCATCGACGGGGATTTTGTTTTGGTTGGGATAGTGCGATTCGAACGCACGCATGAGGGAGTCAAAGACCCTTGCCTTACCGCTTGGCTATATCCCAGGGGTTAATGAAAAAGGCACAGGAAAACCCTATGCCTTTTAATATCTGGGGTGGGTAGTGGGAGTCGAACCCACGATCTTCGGGACCACAATCCGACGCTTTAACCTACTAAGCCATACCCACCATACATGGCACGCCATGAAGGATTCGAACCTTCGACCTACCGCTTAGAAGGCGGTTGCTCTATCCAGCTGAGCTAATGGCGCATACCTTGTTGGCTGTCCGAAAGGACATGGAGCGGGTGATGGGAATCGAACCCACGCGACCAGCTTGGAAGGCTGGGATTCTACCATTGAACTACACCCGCATTGCTAACATCAATGCTTAATTATTATAGCACTTTATCCCTGCTTTGTCAAGGGGTTTTGAAAATTTTTTCGGGAATTCTGCAAAAACAACGTGAAAATCAGACACCGGCAATGATAACCTTATTTTTTTCTCAGTCATGTGGAATATTATGTTAATTCCCCGCATATATATGTACGAGAATAACAGCAACGGAGGGGAAATATCATGGACAAGAAAAAACTTCTTATAGCGGCGGCGTCTGTCGGCGTATGCGCGGTAACTCTTGCGATGGGAGGGACAAGCCCCGCGACCGCGCTCACAGCGGCCGTAGGCGCAGCGCGGACCACCGCGTACCTTTCCGCGGGGATCACGGTGAATTCTGTGGCAGCGCCCCGGGCAGCCGAGGAAGCGCCCCCGTCGGAAGAAGCGCTCACCGGGGAGGAGAGTTCCACCGAAAGCGAAAGCCGGAATTCCACCGCAGAAGCCGTCGGAACTGTGGAGCGCGCCCCGACAGTTGAAGCCGCCCCAGGTGCGGAAACACACGAAAGCGTTCCCGCTGCGCAGACTGAAGGCACGGCACGGGTCATATCCAGGAACATCACGGAGTTCGACGACGGAACCGACCGCACAGCCGCAGGGAACAAAAGCGGGATCATAGTGCGGGAGCATTTCGCGGGGTATCAGGGGAATGATTACATAACGCTCCCGGGCGGTGGTATCGTGTGGAACTGCACCAGCGACAGCGCGGAAAAAATCCTCGCAGCCGGCAGCAGCCTGCCGGAACTCCCGATAGAAAAAAACACCCCGGAGCCGCAGGTGCTCATCGTGCACACCCACACCACCGAGGGCTACGAGCCGTATCAGAGGAACTATTACGACAGCAGCTACCCCAGCCGCACCCGCGACCCGTCGCATAACATGATAGCCGTCGGGGAAGCCCTCGCGGACAAGCTTGCGGAAAACGGTATCTCAGTCCTGCACGACGGTACGGTGCACGACTACCCCAGCTACACCGGTTCCTACGACCGCAGCGAAGCTACTATCCGCGCGGCGCTGGAGGAATACCCGTCGATAAAGGTGATAATCGACCTGCACCGCGACGCCATTGCAAACGACGGGGTGCGCACGGCTCCCGTGGCGACGGTGGACGGACGTTCCGCAGCGCAGTTCATGATAATCACGGGCTGCGACGATGGGCGCTTCGGCAACATGCCGGATTACCTGAGCAATCTCAGCCTTGCGTGTCTGATACAGGATACGTCGGAAAAGCTGTACCCCGGGCTTGCGCGCCCGGTGCTGTTCGATTACCGGAATTACAACCAGCACATTTCCACCGGGTCGCTGCTGATAGAGGTGGGCAGCCATGCGAATTCCCTTGATGAAGCCGTTTATACCGGGGAACTTCTCGGTGAGATACTTTCGGACAGCCTTTCTCAGCTTGCGGCGCCTGCGGGAAATTCAGACGTCCCCGAGGTATCCTGAAAGGTCGCTGCGGTACATGTCGGCGGCGTGCCGGAGTTTCACCTGCTGCGGCTCTGAAACATCGCGCACGGCCGCCGTCAGGAACCCCGCGGCTTTCGCGGTGAGAACAGCTGTGAGGGAGTCCTCAAAGACCGCGCATTTTTCCGGCGGGAAGCCCGCAGCACCCGCTGCCGCAAGGAATATCTCAGGTCGGCTCTTGCTGCCGAATTCATCGCAGGTGACTATCCCGGAGAACATCTGCAGCAGCCCCAGCCGTTCCAGCGCCGCGCAGGAAAGCTCCTTGTCGCCCGCAGTCGCGAGGACCATCGTTACCCCACGACTATGCAGCGCGGAAACAAGTCCGGCAGCCCCGGGCTTGAGCGGGCATTCGCTGCGGTAGAATTCCGAAATTATATGCACGAGCGCCCTCTGAACGTCCTCCGGGGTGTCGGTCAGGGGGTAGCTTTTCAGCAGGTATCGGGAACTTTCGGGCAGGGTCATTTCAGCGAGAATTTCAGCAAGACCAGGCTTCGGGACGACGCCGCGGCTTTTCAGGAAGCGTTCCCCGAGGTCGTCCCACACTGGGGAACTGTCCAGCAGCGTGCCGTCAATGTCGAATATCGCCGCAGAGATATCCTTAAGCGTCATACTGCGGTTATCCCGGAGATAACGCCGGAGGTGGCTTCACCGGCTTCTGCGGTGTGGTAGTATACCTGCAGCGAACAGAAATTCCCCGCATATTCGAATGTGAATTCCGACTGCCCCATGAGCAGCGTTTCATCCGTGTAAACCTCGCAGCTGGACTGCCACCCGGAATTCCCGCCGATATCCGCGCTTTCAAAGCTGGTGTTCTGCAGCGTATAGCCGTCTATCTGCCAGCCGAGCAGCGAGTTGTTGTGGTTCGTCTGCGCGTATTCCTCAAGGGAAAGCTGCTCCCCGGTGCTTTCGTCCGCGGTTATCTCAAGCGTGGTGAGCGTCACCATCGCCGTCTGGTCGGACGCCGCAGCATAAACCACGTACGAGGCGCCGTTCTTGGTGTAGCTTTCTTTAAGCGCCCTGGCGTCCGTGTAACTCCCGGAACTGTTCTCGAAAAGCATCTGATAGACGTCGTCCCCGGTGAGCACTTCCCATTCAGCGGGGAAGCTTATTTTCATGCCGCAGGCGGTGACTTCCGCAGAGGAGTCGGTCTTTTTCAGGCTGGCTGTTACGGTGTTCCCCGAGCATGCGGTCAGGGTGATGGTCATTAGTACTGCCGCTGCTGCGGAAATTGTCTTTTTCATTTGTATCTCCTTGAAATCATGTTGGTACTGCGTTAATTATACATCATTCCCGCGGGAATTGCAACCGCTGGTTAGCAGGGAAAAATACTACTTGCAATATTAATAAAAAAGTGGTACAATATAAAAGTAGGTAACCTCTAAAAACCGGGACACGAGCAGATTTCGTGCGTGACTTATATCAGATGCCAGGCGTCAAACCGCAGGAATAATGTATTTATTTCAAGGTTTGACAACGACGCAGATGATATAAGTCATAGAAATATGCCGTGAAGGAGGTTTTTAGAGGTTACCAGTAGTATTTTCAGCCGTTTATACGGTGTAATCATAAAAAGAGGAGATTTCCATAAATGAAATTAGGTATGGTAGGTCTGCCGAATGTCGGCAAGAGCACCCTTTTCAACGCACTCACAAACGCAGGCGCCGAGTCTGCAAATTACCCGTTCTGCACCATCGAGCCGAACGTGGGCATAGTTTCCGTGCCGGACGAACGTCTGGACAAGCTTGCCGAGATGTATCACCCTGAGAAGTTCACCCCGGCTACACTGGAATTCGTGGATATCGCGGGTCTGGTAAAGGGCGCTTCCAAGGGCGAGGGACTGGGCAACAAGTTCCTGTCGAATATCCGCGAGGTGGACGCTATCGTGCATGTGGTACGCTGCTTCCAGGACGACAACATAATCCACGTTGACGGCAGCATAGGCGCCGCAAGGGATATCGAAACCATCAACCTGGAGCTGATATTCTCCGACCTTGAGATACTTGAGCGCCGTATCGACCGCGCAAAGAAGGCAGTCAAGGGCGACAAGTCCCTGCAGAAGGAAGTTGACTTCTTCGAGGCGCTGAAGGCTCACCTTGAAAACGGAAAATCTGCGCGCAGCTATGATTTCACCGACGACGAGCGCGCAATGCTCAAGGATACGCCGCTGCTTTCCAACAAGCCGGTCATCTACGCTGCAAATCTCTCTGAGGCAGATTTCACCGGGGATATCAACAGCAACCCTGAGTACCAGGCAGTATGCGCCATCGCAAAGGAAGAGAACGCGGAGGTACTGCCCATCTGCGCTCAGATAGAGGCTGAGATTTCTGGCATGAGCGACGAGGACAAGGAGCTGTTCCTTGCGGACATGCACCTCGAAAGCTCCGGTCTTGCCAGAATAATCAAGACCGGCTATCATCTGCTGGGACTTATATCCTACCTCACCGCAGGCCCGCAGGAGGTACGCGCGTGGACCATCACCCGCGGCACCAAGGCTCCGCAGGCGGCAGGAAAGATACACACCGACTTTGAAAAGGGCTTTATCCGCGCGGAAATAGTCGCATTTGACGACCTTATGTCCTGCGGAAGCATGGCTGCCGCAAAGGAAAAGGGACTTGTGCGCCTGGAAGGAAAGGATTATGTTATGCAGGACGGCGACGTTACGCTGTTCCGCTTTAACGTCTGATGTCTGAAATTCCCGGAAACACGATGGAGCGAGGTCCTGATGAACAAGATCATACGAGGTAGGAACAACAATACCAAAAAGGTAAAGCTGCTTTTCATATCCCAGGTGGTATTAGGCGTAATGCCGGTGCTGCTGCTGATCTTCTTTGTCTGGAAGAAGCTTTATAGCACGCCCATCGTGGCAGCGGTGTTCATTATCCTGATATTTTTGTGCAACCTGGCGTATGCGTTTCTTGGCAGGCAGTACGCGGTGCTCAATTCCGGCGTAAAGGGCGAACGCAGGCTGTTCCGCACGGTTAAGAAGCTGCACGGCACGAATATCGTGTTCCACAATCTGCCGGTCAGGTACAAGCGCGGCAGGTCGGAACTGGACATGCTGATAATCTGCCATGCCGGGGTGCTTATAATCGAGGTCAAGAACCATTCCGGCACGATAAGCGGTTCCTGGCGCGACGACAAGTGGACGCAGCGCAAGCATTACCGCGACGGAAAGGTAACGGAAACGCTCATGGACAACCCTATAAAGCAGATGCGCCGTCAGCGCGATATAGTCAAGAGTATCCTGACAGCCGCCGGCGAGGACGTGTGGATAGACTCCGTGCTGTACTTCTCGTCCCCGAATGCGCGTTTGAAGCTTTCCCTCCGCGAGAATGACTACGTGTGCTGCGAAAGCAATGAACTTCTTGATTTCCTGCGGAAATACGAGCACGGCGAAACGCTTTCCAAAACCAGAATGGAGCACATTTCAAAGATACTCAAAGACAGCGCGGGGATTTAGGTTAATTCGGAATTCGGAATTATTGTGTCTGCTTCGCAGACGAATTTTAAAAACTTTGATATGAAACAACACAGGACAAAAGAAGCAATTCACTTTTGCCCTGTGTATTTTATAGTAAATCTTTTGAGATAAAGTCCCGCGCAGCGGGACACCATAATTCCGAATTCCGCATTACGAATTACGAATTAAAAAAATCTATCGTCCACCCCTTGACAAACCGGACGCTTGGTGATATAATAATAACGTTGCTGTAAAGTGTTTTCACTTGACACATATATTCCAGAACGGAGAAGCATATGGAACGCACCGATATCGTCATACTTCTTGATATTTACGGCGAACTGCTGGCAAACGCCCAGCGCGACGCGCTCGATATGCGGTATAACGACGACCTTTCACTCGCTGAGATAGCGGTGGAGATGGGCGGCGTCACCCGGCAGAGCGTGCTGTATTCCATAAGAAAAGGCGAGCAGAAGCTGGCAGAGCTTGAGAGCAAGCTGGGTTTTCTGGCGCGGCTGAGGGAGCTTTCCGGTGAGATAGACCAGGCAAGGGATATCGTGGAGGATATGAAAAAGGACAGCAGCGACCACCGCCTTGATGAACTTGGCGCGCTTCTTTCAGAAATACGCGGGGGAATATAGACGGTACAGGATACGGATATGTGATGTAAAGGCGGTGAGGTCATGGCTTTCGAGGGACTTTCAGGCAAGCTCAACAGCGTTTTCGGAAAACTGAAGGGACGCGGCAAGCTCAACGAAAAGGACATCAGGGACGCTATGCGCGAGGTTCGCATGGCGCTGCTGGACGCGGACGTAAACTACAAGGTCGCTAAGGACTTCGTGGCAAAAGTCAGCGAAAAGGCGGTAGGCGAACAGGTCATGGAGAGCCTTACCCCCGCGCAGCAGGTAATAGATATAGTACACCGTGAGCTTATCGAGCTGATGGGCAACACCACCGCAAAGATAAACTTCCCGTCAAAGCCGCCGTGCGTTATCATGATGTGCGGTCTGCAGGGCGCCGGAAAGACCACCCACTGCGCAAAGCTTGCAAAGCACCTTATCGCGCAGAACAGGCGTCCGCTGCTGGTTGCCTGTGATATATACAGACCTGCGGCTATCGACCAGCTGAAGATAGTCGGCGAAAAGGCGGGCGCTCACGTTTTCGAGATGGGTCAGACCGACCCGGTGAAGATCGCAAAAGAGGGCATAAAATACGCCAAGGACAACGGCTTCGACGTTGTTCTGCTGGATACTGCGGGACGTCTGCACATTGACGAAACGCTCATGGACGAGCTGAAAAATATCAAGCGTGAAACCACCCCGGACGAGATACTGCTGGTGGTGGACTCCATGACCGGTCAGGACGCCGTGAATGTTGCGGAGAGCTTCAACGAGGCGCTGGATATCACCGGCGTTATCCTCACCAAGCTTGACGGCGACACCAGGGGCGGTGCTGCGCTGACAGTCCTTGCAATAACCGGCAAGCCGATAAAGTTCGCGGGCATAGGCGAAAAACTTGACGACATCGAGCCTTTCCACCCGGACAGAATGGCAAGCCGTATCTTAGGCATGGGCGATGTGCTCACCCTCATCGACAAGGCGAAGAACACCATCGACGAGAAGGCGGCTGCCAAGACCATGCAGAAGATGCAGGAGAATAAATTCGACCTGAACGACCTGTATGCACAGTTCGAGCAGATAGAGAAGATGGGCAGCATACATTCCCTGCTCAAGATGATACCCGGAGTTGCCGGAAAGGTCAGGGAAGAGGACATCGACGAAAAGAAGATGCCCCGCACAAAGGCGATAATCTCCTCTATGACGCCGAAGGAGCGCGAGAAGCCCTCCATCATCGACGCAAAGCGCAAGCGCCGCATTGCAGCGGGCAGCGGCACCCGCGTCGAGGACGTCAACCAGCTGCTGCGTCAGTTTGAGCAGATGCAGAAGATGATGAAGCAGTTCGGTTTCGGCGGCAAGGGTAAGGGCAAGAAGATGCGCATTCCCATGAACATGATGAAGCAGATGGGCAACATGGGCGGACCTGGCGGGTTCCCGATGTAATGCAGGCTGACGGAGTGGTTTATGAGAATATTTGGTCTTATATTCGGATTACTGGTCGGCGGTTGGCTGATAACCTGCAGCATTGGTAATTTTGAGTGGTTCTTCCGGCTTACAAAGGCGCGTATCATCACCAGTCTGTTTGGCAGGAACGGCGCAAGGATCTTCTATATGTTGCTGGGACTTATTTTCGTGGCAGGCGGCATATTCCTTGCAGTGGTACCTGAGAATATCCATTAACCAAGCATTCTTTGCGGAAACGCATTGAAATATAAAACAATTGCCCACAAGGGCAGAGCTGATATGATTTCACTGTGTAATACACATGAATATATCAATGCTGAAAGGAGAAAATAAAATGGCAGTTAAGATCAGACTTCGCAGAATGGGCGCAAAGAAGGCTCCCTTCTACCGTGTAGTTGTAGCTGATTCCCGTTACCCCAGAGATGGTCGTTTCATCGAGGAGATCGGCACCTATGATCCTACTAAGGAGCCGGCTCTCGTAAACATCGACACAGCTAAGGCTGACGAGTGGATCAAGAAGGGCGCACAGCCCACTGATACCGTTAAGAGACTTCTCAAGAAGTAATACGCGGCAGCAGTAACGCGGGCATTTCTGCCCGTCAAGAACTTTACCGGGGAAATTCCCCTTTATCCCACAGGAGGGAACATATATGAAAGAGCTTCTGATAACTATCGCTTCTGCCCTCGTTGAGGACAAGGGTGCAGTTCAGGTCACTGTTGACGAGCCGGACGCTGAGGGCGTGGTAGTTTACCACCTCCACGTTGCCCAGGAGGACATGGGCAGGGTCATCGGCAAGCAGGGCAGGATCGCAAAGGCTATCCGTACCGTGATGCGCGCAGGCGCAGTACGCGCGGATGAGAAGATCTCGGTCGAGATCGACTGATAACAGATAAAAGCGGAACTCACAGTTCCGCTTTTTGTTTCTGAGGTGAAACATGAACGTAAAGGAAAACGACAACAAAGAGATAGTCAAGATGGTGCGCGAGGGTCTTAAAAAGACAGGGGGCTACTGTCCCTGCAGGATAGAGCACACCCCTGAGAACAAATGCATGTGCGAGGAATTCCGGCGTCAGATAGCCGACCCGGATTTCGAGGGATACTGCCACTGTATGTTGTATTACAAGAGCAAGTGAGCGCATTTTGAAGCAGATTATTTACGATTGCGCTTCCATATAGTGACATAAATTATTGACTTTTCATGCATCTGATGATATAATAAACGCAGAGCGTTTATTATATATTAAAATGCCTTGCACATGCGTTCGCTTTCAGCGAACTCCGTGCATATCGGCAAACGCAGAGCGTTTAATGCGGTTATATGTAATTTTCTTACACAGTCAGATAAGAAGAGGGTGCATTATGTCAGAAAGGCTTCGGTTGAAGGAACACAGGATAGAACACTTTTTTAATTTTACAAGAGTGAAGAAGTTCATTCTGGAATGAAAACGCTGAAATTCCCGGACGGCAGCACGGTGGATTATGAGCTGACCCGCAAGCCGGTGAAAAACGTCAATCTCCGGGTCAGGGAGGACGGAACGCTGCGCATTTCTGCGAACAGCCGCGTGAGCGTCCGGCATATCGAGGAGTTCATCGTGTCGCAGCAGGGGTTCATTCTGAAAGCAATGGAGCGCATAAAGGCGCGTTCCGCTGAGAATGAGATATCCGATAAAATGCGATGGCTCGGCAGGGAATACCCTATTCGTGTGATATCCAGCAGCCGCGAGTGCGCAGTCCTGGAGCAGGACGAGCTGCGGGTGTTCACGAGAGTACCCGAGCAGGAGCACGTCCGGCAGATGGTTCAGCAGTGGCTTGTTGAGAATTTCACCCAGCTGTGCCGCGAACTTAACGCGGAAGTCCGCAGCAGCCTTGCTTCCGCAGGAATAAACCCACCGCCAACGCGCATAACTATAAAGGACATGAGATCCCGCTGGGGCAGCTGCACCTGGGCAAAGGGGCATATCTCCATTAATTTCAGGCTTGCCGCATACCCACGGCAGACGGTGCTTTCGGTGTTCTGGCATGAATATGCGCACTACTGGCACCATGATCATTCCGCGAGATTTTACGCATTCCTGGAGAAGCACTATCCGGAATACCGCAAGTGTAATTCTCTGCTGAAATAACCGACGGTATAATATTATTGCAAATAAAATTCCCCTCCGTATGGTACGGAGAGGAATTCTCATATCATATCTGTTCTGCCTTTTTGATCTTGAAGTAGTTGGGCTTGTTTGCGCCGATGACTTCCATGAACCCGGTGCTGCGCTCCAGGGCGAGTTTGAACAGCACGCAGCCGATTATAGTCACCACCACGAGTTCGCCCGCAGCCACGGTTATCATGTTGAACCATATCGGGGGCTCGTTGCCGTAGCAGATGTAAAGCTCGATGGGAATGATGATACCGTTGCTTACCACCGGCAGTATCGAAGCGACCCATATGTTCTTGATATAGAACATGGGAATGACCGCGATAGCCGTTGCGAGGGTACCGAAGATCATATCCATCAGCGCCATCGGGCTGAAGCAGTTAGCGATGAAGCAGCCGAGGATGAGTGCAACGCTGTAGTCCTTGCGGTAGAAGCACAGCAGCACCAGTATTTCCGAAAAACGGAACTGCACCGCGCCGAAGCTCAGGCCCGGCAGTATCAGCGTTAACACTGCGTAAACTGCTGCGACGAGCGCAAGCCGGACCAGGTTTTTGGTTTCAAAGATCTTGTTTCTGGACATAAAAAAACTCCTTGTTTTTTAACGGTGGTTGGACAAAGAAAACACCGTATTAAATTTTCCGTGCCACATGGCACTGATATATGATAACACATTCCGTGGGAAATTGCAATACCCTTTTTGAATAAAAATCCCACGCAGAACAGCGGCTTGTTGTCGCATTTTGTCGAAACTGAATTACAGGCGTCTGGTACGCCTTAACATAATCACATCACACAACTGAAAGGGAAATCATTATGGGAAAAAGAACATCATTCTACATGGAGCGCGAAGCGTTTGTAGAGCTTGCGCAGACGGCTGTGGATATGGGCTGCCTTATACTCCGTCAGAACGGAAAGAAGATCGTTTCTGCGCAGGATACGTCGATAATCACCGCAAGCTGCCAGCAGTATTACTTCTATCTGCCCGCTGCCGGTGAGATCGACGAGAACCTCCCGCTTGGCTGCTTCAACAAGAACGGAAGCATGGTCGTTGAAGCAAACTATACCACCCGCGACGAGAACTACGCCCTGCACCACGCGACTTTCTACCTCATGACAACGGTGCCCGACGGCAACGGTGGTTCTATCAGCGCGCCTGACTGCATGGTGACGCTTTACAAGAAGCTCGTCAAGAAGATGAAGATGCAGACTAAGTTCATCACCGTGCCCGCAGAGCGCATGTCCAACAGAATGACCTACTATGCAGACCCCGCGGACCGTTCCCACAAGATATACATGACCCCGAAGATGGAAAAGGCGCTCAGCAAGCCGGAAGTCACTCTCTGCTGACGCTCCTGCGGTATTCCAGCGCCGTCATTCCGGTGCGCCTGCGGAACTGCCGCATGAAGTGCACGTCGTTTTCAAAGCCGCACAGCCCGGATATTTCGCGCACCGTCATAAGGGTGTTAGCGAGGTAGTATTCCGCGAGTTCCGTTTTGGCGCGCAGAACGTCCTCGTAGCAGCTTACGCCGAATTCCGCGCGGTACAGCGTCTGGAAGTAGGACGGGCTGAGGGAAAGCCGCGCCGCCATGTTTTCCACGGTGTAGCCTTCCCCGGGGGAGCCGTAAATTTCGGCGCGCAGCCGTTTCAGTCCCTCGCTGTGGGGCGCCGACGGAGTTTCACCGGCGCCCAGGGTCTGCGCTATCAGCAGCCGCAGCAGCAGGTCGGTGCATTCCCGGCTTTTTGGGGTGTCCGACATGCTTTCAAGCTTCAGCAGCCGGAACGCGTTTTCAGCCCCGCTGACCGAACCCACCGGCACCGGAACATTGAATGGTATATTCAGCCGTTCAAAGAATACATCATTCTCGTCGCACTCAAAGTGCGCCCAGTCGTTGACGTAATCAACACCTGCTGCCCCGTAATCCTGCGTGGCAGTATTTTTGTACAGTATCGCAGTTTCCGCGGGGACTTCAACGCGCTCCCCGTCGGCTATCACAAACGCCGGCGTGCGGAAAACCAGCAGCAAATTATCGCCGGAGCCTTCCGGCCTGATTATGTGGAACCACCGGTCGTGCCGGAAGCCTATTCCCATTGCATGCAGTTTCATAAAGATCTCCATAGTATGATATATCAGTCTTTTGATATTATACATCATTGAAAATCTACTGTCAATACATTATAATGGAAATAACAAATAAAACGCTGAAAGGACGAAACCATCATGAAAACAGTACATCTTACCCTTAATCCGCTGGAGAAGAAGTCCCACATCAACCGCGAGATCTACGGAAACTTTTCAGAGCACCTCGGCAGGTGCGTTTACGACGGCATTTTCGTTGGTGAGGACAGCGATATCCCGAATATCGAGGGCTACCGCAAGGACGTCATCGACGCATTCAGGCAGATAAAGCTGCCGGTGCTGCGCTGGCCGGGCGGCTGCTTCGCTGACGAGTACCACTGGCGCGACGGAATAGGCGAGAAGTCCGCGCGTAAAAAGATGATAAACACCCACTGGGGCGGCGTGGTAGAGGACAACAGCTTCGGCACGCATGAATTCATGCGCTTCTGCGAGCTGGTGGGCTGCGAGCCGTATATCTCCGGAAATGTAGGCAGCGGCACCGTTGAGGAGCTTTCCAACTGGGTGGAATACATGACGTTCGACGGTGTTTCCCCCATGGCAGAACTGCGCAGACGCAACGGCAGGGAACAGCCCTGGAAGCTGAAGTACCTCGGCATAGGCAACGAAAGCTGGGGCTGCGGTGGGAACATGCGCGCCGAGTATTATTCCGACCTGTATCGCCGTTACGCGACCTACTGCCGCAACTACAGCGGCAATCAACTTTTCAAGGTAGCGAGCGGCCCGAATGCCGACGACTACAACTGGACTGAAGTCCTCATGAAGCAGGTGACCCCCAGCCACATGAACGGCATGTCCCTGCATTATTACACAGTCCCCGCCGGCGACTGGTGGCACAAGGGCAGCGCAACGGAATTCGACGAGCAGGAATATTATAAGACTATACGCTCTACCCTGGGCATTGAAGAGATAATACGCCGCCACGCGGGAATTATGGAGCGCTACGACCTCGAGCGCAAAGTCGGGCTCATCGTTGACGAATGGGGTACCTGGTACGATGTCGAGCCGGGCACAAATCCGGGCTTCCTCTATCAGCAGAACACCATGCGCGACGCGATAGTTGCGGGCGTCAACCTTAATATATTCAACCAGCATTCCGACCGTATCTCTATGGCAAATATCGCACAGGCAGTCAATGTGCTGCAGGCTGTCCTGCTCACCGAGGGCGCAAAGACCGTCAAGACCCCGACCTACCATGTGTTCGACCTGTACAAGGACCACCAGGACGCGGACCTCATCTACAGCCACATTGAGAATGAGTTTGCGGACGATGGCGTGCCTGCGCTTAGCCAGTCCGCTTCTGTCAACGGCGACGGAGAGGTGCTCGTGACTATCTCCAACGCCTCGCTGACCGAAAGCTACACCGTAGATATCGCGTCTGCATTTGCGGGGATAAAGTCCGCTGAGGGGCGCGTACTCACCGGCGAGGTACACGAGCACAACACCTTTGACGAGCCTGACAGGGTGACTATAGGCGCGCTCACAGTCAACACCGCAGACGGAAAGTCAGCCGCAGTAATACCCCCGTGCTCAGTCGCAGCGGTGAAGATTAAGCTGTGACGCAGCGTAAGCCCTGCCGCCGCTGCCTGCTGCAGGAAGCCGACGAGAGTCAGCTGTACGAAATAATCCGGCAGAGAATAACGCAGCTGCCGGCTTCGCAGAAAGTGGACGACGAGGAATATTCAGCGCGTCTTTCCGCGTGCAGCGGCTGCGACAGCC
>ULVA01048467.1_pt1 | contig 15585 bp, 10 predicted proteins | sample 1958811 | NCBI WGS metagenome assembly ULVA01 (sample SAMEA4835768, study PRJEB28245) | human gut metagenome | biome: gut microbiome; material: fecal sample | place: Denmark | collected 2008
GCACGCGCAGCGTCTTCTTGTCCTGTGGCTCCGAGACGGGGACGGGAGGCGGCTCCTTGATGGCCAGAGGCAGTGGCGGCATGAGCGTGGGCTGCTCCTCGACGGGTTTCTCCACGGGGATGACGTCGTCCAGCACGGTCTCGCCTCCACTTGGCGCCTCGCTCGCGTCGGTATGGTCCGCCCCTTTTCTGGCGCCATCCACCCGGTCGAGATCCGCCACCTTGATGTTGAGGCGGTCCTTCACGTCCTGGTGGCGGTCCGGCTTCTGTGCCGAGGCGTCATCCTCGCGGTCGATGGCCACCATCATCGTGGTGTCGCGATGCAGTTTGTCGAGATCCATCTTCGTAGGAATGTCGAGGAGGTCGCCCCCCGTGGTATATTCCAGCGCCGTATAGACCAACGACGAGGCCACCACCAGCCCCAACAGAAACCCCGTCAGGTGATGTCGCTCCAAATCCGCACGTTTTGTTTTCTCGTTTTCCAAACCGCTTAAACACTAAATGCCGCCTTTTGCCGTTATATTAGGGTGAAGACGGACTCTGTATCGCTTTTACGCATGCAAAAATAGCGAAGATATTTGAAAAAAGCCGTATCTTTGTGCTGAAATTAGAAAACGTTAAATGAAAAAAGCCATTTATGCCCTCCTATTAGCATTTATGCCCTCACTGGCATGGGGACAGGAGAGCCAAACGGAATACAACTTCCTGCGCCTCCCCGTGAGTGCGCATGCTGCCGCGTTGGGTGGCGAGAATATCACCATCATCGAGGACGACCCCTCGCTCGTCTTCTCCAACCCCGCCCTGGCAGCCTCTGTGAGCGACCGCACGGCCGGGCTCAACTACATGAACTACATGAGCGGCGTGAGCTATGCGAGCGCGTCCTACACCAAGGTGCTTGCGCCCAAGGCCACGGTGGTGGGCGGCGTCAAGTATATCAACTACGGCTCGATGAAGGAGACCGATGCCACGGGCACGCAGGTGGGCACGTTCTCTGCCAACGAGTTTGCCATAGAGGGCACGCTGGCCTACCAGTTGGCGCGCAATGTCGTGGGCGGCATCACGGCCAAGTATGTCTATTCCCACATCGCCGACTATAGCTCCATGGGTGTGGCCGTCGATCTCGGACTCAACTGGTATATGCCGGAGCGCGAATGGTCGATCAGCGTCGTCGCCAAGAACCTTGGTGGCGAGGTGAAGGCCTACAACGACGATTTTGGCAAGATGCCCTTCGACCTCCAGCTGGGCGTGAGCAAGACCTTCCAGGGACTGCCCGTGCGCGTCTCGGCCACGCTGATCGACATGACCCACTACGACTACCGCTTCGCCAACCACCTCTGTCTGGGTGCCGACATCCTCTTCTCGGAGAGTATCTGGGCGGGCTTGGGCTACAACTTCCGCCGCGCCGAGGAGATGAAGATGGGCGAAGGCGACGAGGAGAGCGCCCACGGAGCCGGACTGAGTTTCGGCGCCGGACTCAACCTGGAGCGCTTCCGCCTCAATGTGGCCTACGGCAAATATCATGTCAGCAGCCATTCGCTGATCCTCAACGTGGGTTACACCTTCTGACCTACCATCCCAGCAGAAGGCATTTTCTCCTTCCCCACACCACTCGTTTTACATCAGACCATTTGTAGTATATTTTGATATGAAGAAAATTGTGATAGCCATCGACGGTTACAGCTCCTGCGGAAAGAGCACGATGGCCAAGGAACTGGCCCACCGACTGGGCTACGTCTATGTGGATACAGGTGCCATGTACCGCTCCGTCACGTTGTTTGCCCTTCGCGAACATCTTTTCGACGCCGAGGACACGCTCGACGCCGATCGCCTGAGCGCGCTGCTGCCCCAGGTACGCATCGACTTCCGCCTCAACCCCGAGACGGGCCATGCCGACGCCTGCCTCAATGGAGAGAACGTGGAACAGAAGATCCGTGGCCTCGAAGTGTCGAGCCGTGTGAGCATCGTGGCAGCCCAGCCTTTCGTCCGCGAGATGCTGGTGCGCCAGCAGCAAGCCATGGGTGAGGGCAAGGGCATCGTGATGGATGGCCGCGATATCGGCACCGTCGTCTTCCCGAAGGCCGAACTCAAGATCTTCGTCACCGCATCAGCTGAGGTGCGCGCTGAGCGGCGCTACAAGGAGTTGCAGGCCAAGGGCCAGCCCGCCGACTACGAGAGCATCCTGAAGAACGTCCAGGACCGCGACTATATGGACAGCCACCGCGAAGTCTCGCCGCTGCGCCAGGCCGACGACGCCATCGTCCTCGACAATAGCCACCTGACCATTGCCCAGCAGGACGCATGGCTCATGGATCGCGTGAGGGAAAAGTTGGCAGAATAGTTTTCCACCTGCGCTTTGACCAAGTAGTCTCACTATTTTCCTCCTACGTTCAGTCCGAGCGTAAATAAAAAAAAGCCGCCGAGATTCACATCTCGGCGACCCTTCCAAATGTCAATTTGATTACATACTTTTAACACTAGCAAGTCGCTACTTGCTTCACTTTAACGCTTTGATCATAGCCTTCACCATGGCAATCTTCTCCATGGCGTCAGCTTGTTTTTTACGTTCCTTCTCTACGACCGCTGCCGGCGCGTGAGCCACGAAGTTCTCGTTGGAGAGCTTCTTCGTCACCCCCGTGAGGAATCCCTCCAGGTGGGCGAGCTCCTTCTTTGCCTTCTCCAGTTCGGCCTCCACATCGATGAGGCTTCCCACGGGCACGGCCCACTCCGACTTGCCGACCATGAATCCGGAGGCGTCGGCGGCCTTGGCCTCCACCACCTCTATCTTCTCCAGGTTGGCCATCTTCAGGATGGCCGCGTCGTAAGCAGCCACCTCGTTGGTGCCCACGGCCTGGAGGACGAGCTGCTGGCGTGGAGCGATGTTCTTCTGGTTGCGCACGGAGCGGACGCCTGCCACCACTTGCTTGACCGTCTCAAACTCCTCACAGAGACGCGCGTCGGCCTCCGTCGGCTTCTCCACAGTCTGACACTCCACCATGATGCTCTCACCCTCCTTGCGGTCGGCAAGGTGTTGCCAAAGTTCCTCGGTGATAAACGGCATGAAGGGATGGAGCATGCGCAGCAGCGCGTCAAAGAAGCGCAGCGTGGCGTCGTAGGTGGCCTGGGCCACGGGCTGTGCCTTGCCGTCCTTGTAGGCTGGCTTCACCATCTCCAGATACCAGCTGGAGAACTCGTCCCAGAAGAGTCGATAGACCGTCATGAGCGCGTCGGAGATGCGATACTGGGCGAAGTGGGCGTCCATCTCGGCATAGGCCTCCCGGAGTTTGCTCTCAAACCAGCGCGTGGCGATGCGGCTCGCCTCGTCCTGCTCGACGTCTGCCGACACCTCCCAGCCCTTCACCAGTCGGAAGGCGTTCCATATCTTGTTGTTGAAGTTGCGTCCCTGCTCGCAGAGCGTCTCGTCGAAGAGGATGTCGTTGCCCGCGGGCGCACTCAGCATCATGCCCATGCGCACACCGTCGGCGCCATACTTCTCGATGAGCTCGATGGGGTCGGGCGAATTGCCGAGGCTCTTCGACATCTTGCGGCCCAATTTGTCGCGCACGATACCCGTGAAATAGACGTGCTTGAAGGGCTTGTCGTTGCGATACTCGTAGCCCGCCATGATCATGCGCGCCACCCAGAAGAAGATGATATCCGGACCCGTCACGAGGTCGGAGGTCGGGAAATAGTAGTTGATCTCCTCGTTGTCGGGCTTGTTGATGCCGTCGAAGAGGGAGATCGGCCACAGCCATGAGGAGAACCAGGTGTCGAGCGCGTCGTCGTCCTGCTGGAATTCGGCCTCCTGCAACTGCGCCTGCGGATACTTCGCCTGCGCCTGCGCCATCACGCCCTTCAGGTCCTCATCGACGAAGACCTCGCCCACCTTCGGTCCCTCGGCTGCTGCTTCGCCCTGCGGACGGTAGTACCAGGCCGGGATGCGGTGTCCCCACCAGAGCTGACGCGAGATACACCAGTCCTTGATGTTCTCCAGCCAGTGGCGGTAGGTGTTCTTGTACTTCTTGGGATAGAACTCTATCTCGTCGTCCATCACCGGTGCGAGGGCGATGTCGGCAAAATGCTGCATGCTGAGGAACCATTGTGTGGAGAGCTTGGGCTCTATGGCCACGTTGGTGCGCTCGGAGAATCCCACCTTGTTGGTGTAGTCCTCGATCTTCTCCATCAGTCCCGCCTCGTTGAGGTCGCGGCTGATCTGCTTGCGCACGTCCATGCGGTCGAGTCCGACATAGAGTCCGGCGGCCTCCGAGATGGTGCCGTCGTCGTTGAAGATGTCGATGGTCTCCAGGTTGTGCTTCAGTCCAAGGGCGTGGTCGTTGATGTCGTGGGCCGGTGTCACCTTGAGGCAGCCCGTACCAAACTCGATATCGACGTAGCCGTCCTCGATGACGGGGATCGTGCGTCCCACCTTCGGCACGACGACGTGCTTGCCCTTGAGCCACGTGTTCTTGGCGTCGTCGGGGTTGATACACATGGCCGTGTCGCCCATGATGGTCTCGGGGCGCGTGGTGGCCACTACGGCGTACCATCCGCGGTCGTCGCGGTGCATGACGTTGGCCTCGTCCTTGCGCTCCACGCTCGCCTGGTCCTCGGGCGCCACGTAGTATTTCAGATAGTAGAGCTTGCTGTGCTCCTCCTTATAGACCACCTCCTCGTCGGAGAGGGCCGTCTTGGCCTTCGGGTCCCAGTTAACCATGCGTACGCCACGATAGATGAGTCCCTTCTTGTAGAGATCGACAAAGACATGGATGACGCTCTTCGACCGCTCCTCGTCCATCGTGAAGGCCGTGCGGTCCCAGTCGCAGGAGGCGCCGAGACGGCGCAGCTGCTTGAGGATGATGCCACCGTGCTCGTGGGTCCAGTCCCAGGCATGGCGGAGAAACTCCTCACGGGTGAGGTCGCTCTTCTTGATGCCCTCCTCGGCCAGTCGTGCGACGACCTTGGCCTCCGTGGCGATGCTCGCATGGTCCGTGCCCGGCACCCAGCAGGCGTTCTTTCCCTCCATGCGCGCGCGGCGCACGAGGATATCCTGAATGGTGTTGTTGAGCATGTGGCCCATGTGGAGCACACCCGTCACGTTGGGCGGCGGGATGACCACCGTGTAGGGCTCTCGCCCGTCGGGCCGGCTGCTGAAGAGCTTGTGGTCCAACCAATACTGATACCATTTCGACTCCACTTCCCTGGGGTCATATTTCGTAGCTAATTCCATGACTGTCGCTATCTGTCTTGTTGAATACCTTTTGTTTGCTGGTTATATGATTTGCAAAGTTACGCATTTTCTCTCGAAAAGCAAAATGTGCCCCGATTTTTCTTTCCGATTGCTGGAAAATTCGGGGCCCGAGGCGGCGAGAGCATCGGGAGGACGGCTATTTGTCACTCCGAAAAGCATTTTTTCCCATCCCCACTTGCGTACTTCGGGAAAACTCCGTAATTTTGCATTATCGTTAAAAGAATATATTATTAAGGTGGAAGCGGCCACGGCCGACGTGCCCCGCCCCACCCCGACACCAAGCACAAGAGAGAATTAGCAATGAGCACAGAAGAGAAAGATATAGCGACGCAACCGAAGCACGAGAATCCCTTCCTCCTGCCCTACGGCACGCCCCACAACACGCCGCCCTTCGGCCGCTTCACCCTCCAGGACGTGGAGGAGGCGATGCTGGAGGGCATGCGCCGTGAGGATGAGGAGGTGGCGCAGATGCTCGCCGACCCTGCCGAGCCCACGTTCGACAACACCCTCGTGCGCGACCACGACGACCATCCGAAGGACTACTACAACCTCCTCGGACGCGTCAGTGGCGTGTTCTTCAACCTCCTCTCCGCCGAGGGCAACGAGGAGATGGAGGTGCTGGCGCAGAAGATGAGTCCGCTGCTGACCAAGCACGCCAACGACATCAGCCTCAATCCGCGCGTCTTCGAGCGTCTGCAGAAGGTGAAGGCCCACCACCGTCCCCTCACCGCCGAGGAGGAGACGCTGCTGCGCGAGAGCTACGAGGCCTTCGTCCGCAGTGGCGCGCTGCTCGACGAGGCAGGCAAGGACCGCTTCCGCCAGTTGACGGAGGAGGCCAGCCGTCTGTCGCTGCAGTTCTCTCAAAACCTGCGCAAGGCCACCAAGGCCTTCAAGCTCCACCTCAGCGACGAGGCCGACCTCAGCGGACTGCCCGAGACCGTGCGCGAGGCTGCTGCCACGGCCGCCCGCGAGGAGGGCAAGGAGGGCTGGATCATCACCCTCGACGCCCCGAGCTACGGTCCCTTCATGATGTACGCCGACCGCCGCGACCTTCGCCAGCAAGTCTTCATGGCCCACGGCACGCTCTGCACCGAGGGCGAGGAGTGCAACCTCGACATCTGCAAGCGGCTGGTCAACCTGCGGCGTGAACTGGCCCAGCTCCTGGGCTACGAGACCTACGCCGACTACGTGATGGAATATCGCATGGCCTCCTCGGCCCAGAACGTCTACCGCTTGCTCGACGACCTCATCGAGGCCTACAAGCCCACGGCCGTCCAGGAGCGCGCCGAGGTCGTGGCCCTGGCCAAGGAGCTGGAGGGCGACGACTTCGACTTCCAGCCCTGGGACACGGCCTACTACTCCTTCAAGTTGCAGATGCGCCGCTACAACCTCGACCCCGAGATGCTCCGCCCCTATTTTGAGGTGAAAAACGTCATCAAGGGCGTCTTCGGACTGGCCACGCGCCTCTACGGCATCACCTTCCGCGAGAACAAGGAGATCCCCGTCTATCACCCCGACGTGCGCCCCTACGAGGTCTATGACCGCGACGGCAGCTACCTGGCCGTGCTCTTCGTCGATTTCTATCCGCGCAAGGGCAAGCGCGGCGGCGCCTGGATGACGGAGTACCAGGGCCAGTGGATCGAGAAGGACGGCACCAACGTGCGCCCCCACGTCTCGCTGGTGATGAACCTCAGCAAGCCCACCGACGACCGACCCGCCCTGCTGCGCCTGGGCGAGGTGGAGACCTTCCTCCACGAGTTTGGCCACGCCCTCCACGGCATGTTCGCCAACACGCGCTTCGAGTCGCTCTCCGGCACCAACGTCTGGTGGGACTTCGTCGAACTGCCCTCGCAGTTTATGGAAAACTATGCCACGGAGCGCGACTTTCTCCGCACCTTCGCCTTCCACTACGAGACGGGCGAGCCCATCCCCGACGACCTCATCGACCGCATCCGCCAGAGCCGCAACTACAATGTGGCCTCGGCCTGCCTGCGCCAGGTGAGTTTCGGCCTGCTCGACATGGCCTACTATACGCAGAAGGAGCCCTTCGAGGCCGACATCATCCCCTTTGAGAAGGCGGCCTGGCAGAAGGCCATCATCGGCCAGCAACTGCCGCAGACCTGCATGACGACGCAGTTCTCCCACATCATGGCGGGAGGCTACGCCGCGGGCTACTACAGCTACAAGTGGGCCGAGGTGCTGGAGACCGACGCCTTCGGAGCCTTTCAGGAGCACGGCATCTTCGACCAGGCCACGGCGCAGCGCTTCCGCGACTGCGTGCTCTCCAAGGGCGGCACGGAGCACCCCATGACGCTCTACAAGCGCTTCCGCGGCCACGAGCCGACCATCGACGCCATGCTGCGCCGCGACGGCATCAAGAAGCAATAACATTCCCCCTATGCCGAGGAACCATTTCCCCGCGCAATCAGAGAGATTTCCAAAATATAGACAGAGAAAAAGCAAGACAAGATGAAAGATACGGGCAAGCAACGGCTTCTCGACCTGCGCTACCTGCGCATGGCAGCCATCTGGGCAGAAAACTCCTACTGCCAGCGCCGCAAGGTGGGTGCGCTGGTGGTGAAGGAGAAGATGATCATCAGCGACGGCTACAACGGCACGCCGAGCGGATTTGAGAACGTCTGCGAGGACGCCCACGGCGTGACCCACCCCTACGTGCTCCACGCCGAGGCCAACGCCATCACCAAACTGGCGCGCAGCGGCAACAACAGCGACCAGGCCACGCTCTACGTCACCGCCTCGCCCTGCATCGAGTGTGCCAAGCTCATCATCCAGGCGGGCATACGGCGCGTGGTCTATGCTGAGCAGTACCGGCTCACCGACGGCATCGACCTGCTGCGGCGCGCTGGCGTGGAGGTGGAGCACCTGCCCCTCGACCTCCCTGTCTAATCATCATAATATTGTAGTATATAGCATTCCAAGCGCTGCAAGCACCCAGGCGCCCGTCCGTCCGGACACCCCGGTCGGCGCGGCTCCTGTCATCGATCGTTATGTCAAAGAAAAAATCCAACCGGTTTACCCCCTTGCTCATGGCCGTGAGCGTCGTTTTCGGCATCCTTGTCGGCACGTTCTACGCCAACCACTTCTCGGGCAACCGCCTCAGCATCATCAACAACGGCAGCAACCGCCTCAACAACCTGCTGCGCATCATCGACGACCAGTATGTCGATTCGGTCAATATCGACGACCTCGTGGACAAGGCCATCCCCCAGATCCTTGCCCAGCTCGACCCCCACTCCACCTACATCTCCGCCGAGGACGTGCAGAAGGTCAACAGCGAGCTCAAGGGCTCGTTCTCCGGCGTGGGCATCGAGTTTACCATCCAGCGCGACACCATCAACGTGGGCAACGTCATCAAGGGCGGTCCCGCCGAGAAGATGGGCCTGCTGGCCGGCGACAAGATCGTCGAGGTCGATGGCAAGCCCTTCGTCGGCCAGGTCGTCACCGACACCGAGGCGCGCCGCCGCCTGATGGGCCCCAAGGGCACGAAGGTGGAGGTGGGCGTGGTGCGCTATGGCACGAAGGCCGTGAAGCGCTTCACCATCACCCGCGCCGACATCGTCACGCCGAGCATCGCCGCCACCTACATGCTCAACGACAGCACGGGCTACATCCGCATCAAGTCCTTCGGCCAGAAGACCTACATGGAGATGCTGGCCTCGCTGGCCTCGCTCTCGCAGCAGGGCTTCTCGAGCCTCATCATCGATCTGCGCGACAACAACGGCGGCTACCTTGAGAGCGCCATACAGATGGCCGACGAGTTTCTGCCCAAGGACCGTCTCATCGTCTATACGCAGGGCCGCAAGAGTCCCCGCCGCGACTACCGCAGCAGCGGGCGCGGCGCCTATCAGACCATCCCGCTGGTCGTCCTCATCAACGAGGCCTCGGCCTCCTCGGCCGAGATCTTCGCCGGTGCCATCCAGGACAACGACCGCGGCACCATCGTCGGTCGCCGATCCTTCGGCAAGGGCCTCGTGCAGCAGCAGATCGGATTCCCCGACGGCAGCGAGATCCGCCTCACCATCGCCCGCTACTACACGCCCTCGGGGCGCTGCATACAGAAGCCCTACAAGCTCGGCGACGAGGCCGACTACGACCAGGACCTCCTCCAGCGCTACGAGCGGGGCGAGCTCTTCTCCGGCGACAGCATCCACCATACGGGTCCCGCCTACCACACCACGCTCGGACGCCCCGTCTATGGCGGTGGCGGCATCACGCCCGACATCTTCGTGGCCGAGGACACGACCGACATCACCTCCTACTACAAGCAGGCCGTCATGAGCGGACTGATCCTCCAGTTTGCCTTCAACTACACCGACGCCAACCGTCCCCACCTGCGCACGCTCACCGAGGTCATCGATCTGGCCAACTATCTGCAGGGCCAGGGCCTCGTCGATCAGTTTGCCACCTTCGGCACCCACAACGGCCTGCCGCGGCGCAACCTCATGATCCGTCGCTCCTACCACCTGCTCGACCGCTTCATCAGCAGCCGCGTCATCTACAACATGCTCGACGAGCAGGCCCTCATGGAGTATCTCAACCAGGATGACCCCGTGGTCGAGGCCGCCATCGGCGTCATCAAGCGCCACGAGGCCTTCCCCAAGAAGGCCGCCGCGGCCAAGCCACGCCGCGCCACCAGCGAGATGGAGCCCAGGAGATAGAAGGTGTGTAGGACTGAAAACAGAGGATAAAAGCACAGATTACAAAAGCATGGAAGATCAAAACATAGAGGGAAAAGACAGGGAGACCAGCGCTCTGTCCAAGAAGTCGCTGCGCCAGCACATCCGCCAGCGCAAGGCGCGCCATACCGACGAGGAACTGGTGGCCCTGTCGCAACCCATCGTCGAGGCCGTACTGGCCGACCCCCGTTTCCAGGAGGCACAGACCGTGCTGCTCTACCACTCGCTGCCCGACGAGGTCTATACCCCGGGCCTCATCGCCGCCGCGCTGAGGATGGGCAAGCGCGTGCTGCTGCCCGTGGTCATCAGCAGGACGGAGATGGAGATCAGGGAGTATCTGCCCACCACGGAGATGGCGCTCAGCGACGACTTCCACATCCTTGAGCCCCAGGGCGCCGCCTTCACCGACTACGCCTCCGTCGATTGTGCCATCATCCCCGGCATGGCCTTCGACGCCCAGGGCCACCGCCTCGGGCGCGGCCGTGGCTACTATGACCGCTTCCTCGCCCAGGCCGCCGATGTCTATAAGGTGGGCCTCTGCTTCCCCTTCCAGCTGGTCGAGGCCGTGCCCTGCGAAGCCACCGACGTGGCGATGGACCGCGTGGAGTGCGGCCCTGTGCAGTCGTAGCGCCCCCGTCCTCAGAAAAGCCCTTTGAAGGCGCCACATCATCAAAAAGCCACCCGACCTCCGCTCCTTTGAGCAGCGATCGGGTGGCTTGATTTTTTCTCTGTCCTCAGCCCCTTTGCCGAGGCCCAGGGCCTTTGCGGCCCCAGGTGGGGAGCTTGGGGATTAGTTGAGCGTGCCGGCCTCGGCCTTCTTGATCATCGCCTCGCTGGCGTAGAGATAGACCTCCACACGGCGGTTGGCAGCATCCTTCACGTTGTTCTCGTGGCCCGGCACAGGCTGCGAGCTACCCACGCCCTGGATGGAACGGATCTGACCGTAGGAGACGCCCTGCGCCTTCAGGTAGTTGGCCACGCTCTCAGCACGGCGCTGCGACAGCGGGATGTTGATGTTGTCGTTGCCCGACTTGTCGGTGTGGCCGATGATCGCCACGTCGCAGTCGGTGTTGCCCTTCAGCACGGTGGCAGTGCGCGAGAGGTCGCTCATGGCACCCGACGAGAGGTCAGACTTGTTGGTGGCGAAGAGCAGACCCGAGGCGAAGGTCATTTTCACACAAGGCAGTCCGTTGGCGTCCGTCACGGTCTCCACCTTGGCATTGTTCACGTTCGAAGCAGCCTCCTCGGCCACCTTGTCCATGTGGCGACCGATCAGCGTGCCGGCACCAGCACCCACGGCGGCGCCCACGGCGGCACCGATGGCCGTGCCCTTGGTGTTCTTGCCGATCAGGTTGCCGACAATGCCGCCGATGACGGCGCCAGCACCCGTTCCTACCAACGTACCCGTGCCCTGCTTCGTTTGGCAACTCACTACGGTGAGCAGGCAAAGGCCTGCCGTAAACATCTGTAACTTCTTCATAATCGTTCTATTTGTATTGTTCTTTATATTGTTTTCACATTCGTTTCTTCACGCAAAGTTATAACAAATTCCCCAAAAGGGGGCCCAATGCGAGTTATTTTTTGTACTTTTGCGGCAAAATTAGAAATTTGCACCCATCCGAGCAAGGGATTTCTCCTATTTCATTATAGGAATAATACTAATCGCGATGGGGATTTCGGAAGATAACAACAAAATTCGACTAAAGAATATGGCAAAAGAACTTAAGAATCTCACCAAGCGCAGCGAGAACTACTCTCAGTGGTTCAACGACTTGGTGATGAAGGCCGACCTGGCCGAGCAGTCCGCCGTGAGAGGCTGCATGACGATCAAGCCCTACGGCTATGCTATCTGGGAGAAGATGCAGCATCAGCTCGACACGATGTTCAAGGAGACGGGTGTGCAAAACGCCTACTTCCCCCTGCTCATTCCCAAAAACTTCTTCGCCCGCGAGGCCGAGCATGTCAAGGGCTTCGCCAAGGAGTGTGCCGTCGTCACCCACTACCGCCTCCGTACCACCGAGGACGGCAGCGACATCGAGGTGGACCCCGCCGCCAAACTCGAGGAGGAGCTGATCATCCGCCCCACCTCCGAGACCATCATCTGGAATACCTATAAGAACTGGATCCACTCCTACCGCGACCTGCCCCTGATGTGCAACCAGTGGTGCAACGTGATGCGCTGGGAGATGCGCACGCGTCCCTTCCTGCGCACGAGCGAGTTTCTGTGGCAGGAGGGCCATACCGCCCACGCCACCAAGGAGGAGGCCGAGGAGGAGGCCAAGAAGATGCTCCACGTCTATGCGGAGTTTTGCGAGAAGTGGCTCGCCATCCCCGTCGTCCAGGGCGTGAAGAGCGAGACGGAGCGCTTCGCCGGCGCCCTCAACACCTACACCATCGAGGCCATGATGCAGGACGGCAAGGCGCTGCAGAGCGGCACGTCCCACTTCCTCGGACAAAACTTTGCCAAGAGCTTCGGCGTCACCTTCCTCAACAAGGACAACAAGCCCGAGTATGTCTGGGCCACGTCCTGGGGTGTGAGCACCCGCCTCATCGGCGCCCTCATCATGACCCACTCCGACGACAACGGCCTCGTGCTGCCGCCCCATATCGCCCCGATTCAGGTGGTCATCATCCCGATCAACCGCGGCAAGGAGCAGCTCGACGCCATCACGGCCAAGATGCAGCCCGTCATCGACCAGCTCCGCCAGATGGGCATCTCCGTGAAGTATGACGACGCCGACAACAAGCGCCCCGGCTTCAAGTTTGCCGACTACGAGCTGCGCGGTGTGCCTGTGCGCCTCGTCATGGGTGGCCGCGACCTCGAGAACAACACCGTGGAGCTGATGCGCCGCGACACGCTGGAGAAGGAGGAGGTAAGCTTCGACGGCATCGCCGACCGCGTCAAGCGCCTTCTGGAGGAGATCCAGGAGAACATCTACCGCAAGGCGGTGGCCTTCCGCGACGCCCACATCTACGAGTGCGACAACTACGACGAGTTCAAGGAGCGCATCAAGGACGGCGGCTTCTTCCTCTGCCACTGGGACGGCACGCCCGAGACCGAGGCCAAGATCAAGGAGGACACCCAGGCCACGATCCGCTGCGTGCCCTACATGTTCGAACAGACCCCGGGCGTCGATATGGTGAGCGGCAAGCCCGCCACACAGCGCGTCATCATCGCCAAGGCTTACTAAGCCCTCGGCCGCACCTGTCTATAGAGGCCGGTCCCTCGCTGGTCCACCCCTCTCCTGCCGAGAAGGGCGTGGGACCCGCGGAGGACTGGCCTCCGTCGTTCTATCGACCTGATACATCGGACGTTAGCATCGCCCGTTCCCTATCCTACCCGCTTTCAAAGCGCAATGCTGCTGCTTCGCACGGCAAGGGGAAAACAAAAAAAAGTGCAGAAAAACAAAAAAAGTTGGCCAAATATTTGGTGGGGTCTAAGAAAGTTGCTACCTTTGCACCCGCAAAACAGAAATGCAGGCACCCTTAGCTCAGTTGGTAGAGCAACTGACTCTTAATCAGTGGGTCTAGGGTTCGAATCCCTAAGGGTGTACACAGTCTGTTTTTGCGATCATACGCCAACAATGCACCCTTAGCTCAGTTGGTAGAGCAACTGACTCTTAATCAGTGGGTCTAGGGTTCGAGCCCCTAAGGGTGTACAAAAAAGTCCAGTCATTCGTGATTGGACTTTTTTTGTATCTCAATCCCAAGGTGGAGTCTATGGTTTGATCCAAAAGAACATCAAATTGCTCCATGATCGGAAATATTCCTCCAAAAGGAGTGAGTTTCTCGGATTTTATTTGTACATTTGCCATGTCATTCGGAGATTTTGCTATACTTGTTTGCAGCACTAAGGTAGGTGAAAAATCTGACATGGCATAATCCCGAGCACCCATAGATTTAGATTCCTTTCTCATGTTCATCCTCAACAATGTTGTGATGATCTATATATCAGCAGACTCGTTAGAGGATGCATTTCGCCTATTCTCCGTGATGAATGATCGTGGCCAAAAACTGAGCAATGCTGATATTCTAAAATCATCCAATCTTGAAAAAATCGAGGATGGCAGCGAAATGAACGAGTATGCGCGCGAATGGGAAAACATGCAGGAGGATTTGGGTAATGATTTTGACCGTTTCCTTGCCTATGTACGAACGATGCTGCTCAAAAAGCGCCAAAAGACGAATCTGCTTGACGAATATGAGAAACAGATTTTTAAAGCAGGAAAAATCAAACAGGGAAAAGATTTTTTCAACTATGTCTTTAGGGCGTATGAGGATTATAACAAGTTGATCAACTTGGCAGACAACGAAGATACCGAGTATTGTTCGTTGATAAGAACCCTCATCGAGTGTATGCCTTCGACCGATTGGATTCCTGTCATTTTGGCGTATGGAAGAAAATTTGGAGACAATGGGCTTCTTGAATTTTCACAGAAGGTAGCCTGTAAAAACATTGCAGATGCAGTATGTGGCAAAAGCCCATCGTATCGCATCGACCACTTGAATAGTATCATCCACTTGATAGAAGAGTCTGGAAAACCCTCCGATGTACTTGACGCTCAAGGATATTATTCATTTAATGAACATGTATTTATGGCAAATATCCAATCAGAGATATACGGCAGACGATACACCTATGCGCTCCTGATGCTTCTTGAATACAAATACAAGGACAAGTCTGAATGGAAAGATTTCGGAACGACATCCATTGAGCATATTCTTCCACAGAATCCTAAAACTACCAGCCAGTGGGTGAAGGACTTTAGCGAGGAACAGAGAAGCTATTATACACATAGGATAGGAAACCTGTGCCTGATTGGACGCAGAAAGAATTCTTCCCTTGGCAATCTTGATTATCAGGAGAAACTAAAAAAATATTTCGAGAAGAATATCGGATCCTTTGCAAGCTCACAAAAAATATACCAAACATATCCGAACGCATGGACACCTGAAACCGTGAAGGAAAATCAAGAAAGAGTCATACAGGATCTGATGGAAATATTTGGTATCAAGAGTCCAAGTACCATCATAGACAACTCTACATACATGGAGCAGCAAAGATCTGTTTACCCTAATGCTTATAAGCCATGGACAGAATCAGATGACGAGAGATTAGTTGCCCTATACAACGAAGGCAAATCTATTAGCGAACTCGCACAAATGTTTCTTAGAAATCGTGGCGCTATAAAATCCAGGATTCGTAAATTAACCGGAGAACGGTTCTAATAAGCAACGACGCAACGCAGGATATCAGCCTTCGTATCGGATCAATCCATTTGGTCTGATGACTCATTTGCCGTCATCTTTTCGCCCCAAATCCCAACGACTTTCGGGAAATTTTACGAGAAAACCTCCATCAAGTAGCCAACACGGCGACCTGCAAAAGGGTTGCCACATTATCATCAACGTCATGGAAAAAGCAGAAAAAGACAACACCGTAAAACAGCGCATGCAGGACATTCTCCTCTGCGTATCATGGAGAGAGATTGCCAACACCTATTTCGACCGCCCCGCATCATGGCTCTATAACAAGCTCAACGGAATCGATGACAACGGCGGTTTCACCGAAAAGGAGAAAGAGCTACTGCGTGGTGCGCTCTTCGACTTAACCCAACTTGCAGCCTATATGCGTATAACTCTT
>ULVA01068410.1_pt1 | contig 15578 bp, 10 predicted proteins | sample 1958811 | NCBI WGS metagenome assembly ULVA01 (sample SAMEA4835768, study PRJEB28245) | human gut metagenome | biome: gut microbiome; material: fecal sample | place: Denmark | collected 2008
AAATCATCGGCGAAGCCGACACATTAATTCCGAATTAAGAATTATGAATTCCGAATTAAACTAAAGTACTGCTCTTCGCTGACAGGTTCCTGCCACTCGTTCGAGGTGTTTTCACCCGGGACCTCAACAGCAAGGTGCGAGAACCAGCTGTCCGCAGCTGCGCCGTGCCAGTGCTTGACTCCCGCGGGAATATTCACGACATCGCCCGGGTGGAGTTCCTGCGCAGGCTTGCCCCATTCCGGGTACCAGCCGTTGCCGTCAACGCATACCAGTATCTGTCCGCCACCCTTATCAGCGCGGTGAGTGTGCCAGTTGTTACGGCAGCCGGGTTCGAATGTCACATTGGCGATGAATACGGTCTGCTTCGGGTCGGTAAGCGGCTTCAGATAGGAGTTGCCGGTGAAGTACTTTGCAAAAGCTGTGTTCGGCTCGCCCTGACCGAAAAATCCACCGTGGCTCTCGTTGACGTCGTCTGCGTAGACCTCCTTTGCCTGACGGAATGCAGCCCAGGCATTCGGCCAGCCTGCATAGAACGCAATGTGTGTGAGTATTTCTGCCATTTCGGTGCGGGTAACGCCATTCTTACGCGCTTCAATCAGGTGATAAGTGAGAGAACTGTCGGTAATTCCCTTGCCAATAAGCGCCGACACAGTAACGATAGAGCGCAGTTTCAGCGGAAGCTTGTCCTCTCTCGACCAAACTTCGCCGAAAAGGATATCGTCGTTAAGGTGTGCGAATTCCGGGGCAAATTCCCCGAGAGCGTCATGGCCTGCTGTCTGTTTAATCATATTGATGCCTCCTGAAATGCGGTATTTGTGTTTATACACATATTATAAACCCGTTACGCAGCTATGTCAAATACCTTTGTTGTATCAGTAGCCATGCTCCGCAGGCATATCAGTGACACGCTGAATAAAGCAATCGGGCATTACTTTATTCAGCTTTTGCCTAGGGAAACGCTGATTAAATCAAATTCGCCTCGCTCAAACGAGCATACTCACGCGGCTGAATTTGATACGCTGCGCTTTAATCAGCGTTTCCCTAGGCAAGCATGCTCATCAGCTGCGCCACCAGAAGTCCCCCACCGGTGCCAACGATGTAACCAAGCAGCGCCATGATAACTCCCACAGGGACAAGCGCGCTGCTGTAAGCCCCCGCGAGCACCGGCGCCGTGGCAGTCCCGCCGATATTCGCGAGGGAAGCCACCGCGCACGTGAATATATCCAGCCTGAACAGCTTCGCCATTATCACCATTATAACCACGTGCACCGCAAGAATGATGAACCCCGCAAGCAGCCATGCGGGCGCATTTCCCATGGCGCGCAGGTCTGCACGGGAAGCTATCAGCGCGATAACGATATACAGCAGCACGTTGGAAATCTCCTCCGTGCCTTTTATTCTGCCCAGCGGCGTCATTGCCAGGATTATCCCCAGCGCCGTTATAAGAAGCACAGTCCAGGTCACCTTATCGAAGAAAGTCAGAGCGCCGCCGATTACGCTTCCAAGCTGCGTGCACAGCGCAGAAGCCAGAAGTCCCATTCCAAGCAGAAGAATGATGTTCTGCCAGGCGAGTTTCCGCGAGTCTGCGCGGGCTTCCTGCTCCAGAGCCGCGCCCACGCTGTCAAGCGCGCGGGTGTCAGCGCGGGTCCAGCGGTTGAATTTCTGCGGAAAACCGACAGCCCACAGCAGGAACATCACATACAGCGTGCCGCATATGGAGTCCATGACCAGCGCGTATGCCATCATGCTCTCGTCGATATTCAGAGCCGCCTGCACCGCAAGCATGTTCCCTCCGCCGCCCATCCAGCTGCCGCAGAGAGCGCCGAGCGGCTTCCAGGCTTCCACGCCGAGAATTCCGCGCATGACCGCGAAAGAAATCACGAACCCCAGCCCCACCGAAACCGCAGCCGCGAAAAAGCCAATCAGCATCTTAGGTCCTAACCGCAGTATCTTGCGCAGGTCGCAACGCAGCAGCATAATGAACAGCATGGCGTAAAGAAGCGGGTTTTTCAGGCTGGAATAAGCCCCCGCAGTAGCCGGAAGGTCCCACAGACCCAATGTGCACAGCGCCATCAGCCCAAGATATATAAGCACCACCGGTGGCGCAAAGCTGAAGAACTTTTCCGCTCCCCTGCCCCGAATGAACTTAGGCAGGCACACGATTACCGCAGCGGTGAATATCAGCACCGAAATATACATTGCTCCATCTGTTATCATAATATTCCCCCAAAATGATTTTCGATGGAATAGTATCTGCAGAAAAATGCACTAAATACAGAAAATGCCCCCGGAAAATTTTCGGGGGCATCGGCTATTTACTTTTTGTATTCAACATGCAGCAATTCATGAACCTTACCCTTGAGCAGCCCGTCGTAAAGGCTTGTCATGAGCGGGTTTTCCTCGCTGGACTTTATACTGCACATCCTGTCGGCATTGTACAGACCATGCGAACGCGCCTGCTTCTCTGCCTCGTGCACGAACGGCTGTCCGGCGCCGTTTATACAGCCTCCCGGACATGCCATGACTTCGATGAAATCGAAGTGATCGCCTGCCTTGACGCGCTCAATGAGCTTCTCTGCGTTGCCAAGTCCGCTGACGACGCCGATATGCAGCGTCTTTTCGCCAAACGGAATGTCAACCTCCTTGACGCCTTTCAGGCCGCGTACGCTCTGATACTCGATACCGTTGCCGCGCTTGTTGTCGGAAATGTGGCGCAGCACTGCCTCGGTAACGCCGCCGGTGGTTCCGAATATAACTCCGGCGCCTGCCATAGTACCGAACGGCATGTCAACAGCTTCTGGGTCGATATCGGAAATGAGAATGCCGGATTCCTTGACCATCTGCACGAATTCCTGCGTGGTGAGGACGTAATCCACCATCTGGGTGCCGTCCTTGGAACGGAATTCCTCCCGGAGCGCTTCACGCTTCTTTGCCGTGCACGGCATGAGCGCGATGTGAACGTGCTTCTTCGGCTCTTCCCTGAACTGCTCACGGATAACTGCTGCAAACATCTGCATCGGGGACTTACAGCTTGAAACATGCTCCATAAGCTCGGGGTGCTTTGTTTCGCAGTAACGCACCCACGCAGGGCAGCAGGAAGAAAACAGCGGAATTTCATTCCCTGCTGTGATATGCTCGATAAGCTCCGCGGACTCCTCAATAACCGTGAGGTCTGCAGCTGTGGAAGTATCGTATATCTGGTCAAATCCCATTCTGCGGAGAGCGGCAACCACAACTCCCATGGAGTTCGCGCCGTCCTTCAGCCCGAGTTCCCTGCCGCTAGCCACGCGGACTGCAGGCGCTATCTGAATGGTAACGAACGTATCCTTGTCGGAAAGCTGCTTCCAGACCTCGCTGACGTTGTTCCTGACAACGATAGCACCGGTGGGACATACAGCGGAACACTGTCCGCAGCCAACGCAGTCAGTTTCACCGATGGGTCTGTTGAATGCAGTTCCCACGCGCATTCTGGAACCGCGGTTCATAAAGTCGATGGCGCCGACCTGCTGTATCTCGTTGCAGGTGCGCACGCAGTCGCCGCAGAGAATGCACTTGTGATGGTCGATAGTGATACAGGGGGAGCTGTCGTCTATATCTGGGTTCGGCGCGGCGTTCGGGAAGCGCACGCCCTCAATGTGGAAACGCCTTGCGATGTCCTGCAGCTTGCACTTCTCGTTGTTGTCGCAGGTGGTGCAGTCGCGGCAGTGGTTCGCCAGAAGGAGTTCCAGTATCACCTTGCGGTATTTGCGCAGGCGCTCGGTGTTGGTGCGTATTTCCATGCCGGGCTTGGGAGGAGTTGAGCAGGAAGCATGCAGCGTTCCCCACTGGTCCTCTACCATACACATACGACAGGCGCCGTATGTCGAAAGCTCAGAATGATAGCAGAAAGTAGGCATCTTTATGCCGACCTTGCGAATGAGGGCAAGAAGATTTTTCTCGCCGTTTATTTCAACGGGAATGCCGTCGATGGTCATATATCTGTTCTTGTCCATATCACTTCACCTCTATTGCATGGAACGGGCATGTAGTCACGCACGCGCCGCACTTGATACACTTGCTCTGGTCGATGACAAACGGTGATTTTATCACGCCGCTTATAGCGCCGACCGGGCAGCCCCTGGAGCACTTTGAGCAGCCCTTGCACTTATCGGGCTGTATCTCTATGCGCTTCAGCTTCTGGCATACTCCCGCGGGACAGCGCTTTTCGCTGATGTGCGCCTCGTACTCGTCGCGGAAATTCTTTATCGTGCTGACAACAGGTGAAGCCGCGGACTTACCCAGACCGCACAGCGCCGTTGCAGAGATGGTTTCTGCCAGCTCCAGCAGCAGGTCGATGTCGCCGGGTTCGCCGTTTCCGGCTACGATACGTTCAAGTATCTCGAGCATTCTGCGTGTGCCCTCGCGGCAGGGAACGCACTTTCCGCAGGACTCGTTCTGGGTGAAGTTCATGAAGAACCTTGCGACCTCGACCATGCAGGTCTTGTCGTTCATGACAACAAGGCCGCCGGAGCCTATCATCGCGCCCGCTTTCTTTACGGAGTCGAAATCAAGCGGGAGGTCAAGGTCCTTTTCGGTGAGAGTTCCGCCAGAGGGACCGCCTATCTGTACCGCTTTGAACTTACCGCCGCCGCGAATACCACCGCCGACGTCGTAAATTACCTCGCGCAGCGTGGTTCCCATCGGGACTTCGATAAGACCGGTGTTTTCAATGTCGCCCGTGATTGCAAACGCCTTGGTTCCCGGGGATCTCTCAACGCCGATGCCCTTGAACCACTCGGCACCGCGGGAGATTATCGACGGAACGTTCGCGTAGGTTTCAACGTTATTCAGCGCTGTGGGGCTGTCGAAAAGGCCGTGCTCCACCGTGCGCGGAGGCTTTACCCTGGGCATTCCGCGCTTGCCCTCGATGGAAGCGGTCAGCGCGCTGCCCTCGCCACAGACGAACGCACCGGCGCCGCGGTTTATGTGCAGGTCGAAATCAAATCCGCTGTTCAGGATATTCTTACCCAGCAGACCTATCTCCTTTGCCTGCGCGATAGCGGTTTTCAGTCGCTCAACGGCAAGCGGATACTCCGCGCGGACATATATGTAGCCCTCGGTCGCGCCGCACGCAGCGCCCGCGATCATCATTCCCTCGAGCATTCTGTGAGGGTCGCCCTCCATGATGCTTCTGTCCATGAACGCACCCGGGTCGCCCTCGTCGCCGTTACAAACAACGTATTTCTGCGGGGCGTTCTGGCGCTTCACCTGCGCCCACTTTTTTCCTGCAGGGAAGCCGCCGCCACCGCGCCCTCTCAGCCCGGAGTCGCTGACTTCTTCAATGACCTCATCGGGAGTCATGTCAAAAAGCGCTTTCTCAAAAGCGGAATATCCACCCTGGGAAAGATACTCCCTTATCGACAGCGAATCAATATGACCGCAGTGCTCCAGCACCACGCGGGTCTGCTTCTTATAGAACGGGATTTCCTCCTGGGTCTTGAAAATCTCGCCATTCTTCTGGAATGCAAGGCGCTCGATGTGCTCGCCGTTAACGATGGTTTTTTCAACTATTTCTTCACAGTCGTCCACCCTGACTTTAGTGTACAGCCAGCCCTCCGGCTCGATGCGCACCAGAGGTCCGCGCTCGCAGAAACCGTGACAGCCGCTCTTCTTTAAAGCAACTCCGCTGCTTTCCGGCTCTTCTTCAAGCTCTACCGCACAATGGATACCCTTTGCTTCGATGAGTTCGCGGAGCTTCGCGTAGATATTCAGCGAGCCGCTGGAAACACAGCCTGTGCCGGCACAGACCAGAATTTTACGGGTGTAGGCGTTGTATGACTTCACGCAATCGTCGCGCAGCTTTTTTAAATCCTGTCTGTCCTTTAACATTCTGCGGTTCCCTCCTTCAGCTGTTTGAGAATTTCAGAAGCCTTGTCCGGGGTCATCTCTGCGTGCACATGGTCGTTGACTGTAAGGACCGGCGCAAGCCCGCAGGCGCCAAGGCAGGATACGGTCTCCACCGTGAACATCAGGTCGTCGGTGGTCTTTTTACTCTCGGAAAGCCCCAGTTCCTCGCGCAGTCTTGCCAGGATAGGTGGCGACTGACGCACATGACAGGCAGTTCCGTCGCAGACCTTGATGACGAATTTTCCTTTCGGCTCCAGCGAGAAATTCTCATAGAACGTTGCCACGCTGAAAAGCCGCGCTTCGCCCACGCCCAGGCGCTTTGCGATATGCGGGAACACCTCTGCGGGCAGGTAGCGGTAATGCTCCTGTACTCCCTGCAGTATCGAAATGATGTTCTTTTCCTCGCAGCCGATGCGGTCGATTATCTCATCGACCTCTGCAAGCTGAATGGTGCTTTGCATGATGTACCTCCTTAGCTGTTATGCGGAAATCACCGGTATTTATGCCGGAATTTGTTTGTTAGTTTGTTATTACGACAGATTTTTTCCACTGTATGAAATAACTTTTGTTCAGCATTACTACAATTGTATCACAGAAGTTACCACTTTGGTATTGCGTAACTGATATATCAGTATGTTTATTTAGCATAACAAGGCATAATCAACAAATGTACATCTTCCCGTTTGTGCAGAATTAACCAAATTCAACTCATTGTGCAAAAAAACCGCCCGGAAACCCGGACGGTCATGTCTTTATTTTATTCAGCGGTGATTATCGTGCCGCCTCCTGCCACTATGTCACCATAGTACAGCACGACTGCCTGCCCCGCGGTCACTGCCCTCTGGGGCTGGTCAAATTCCACATGGACTGTGCCGTTTTCCTCCGACCAGACCTGCGCGGAAGCTTCCCTGCCGTTGTAGCGGGTGCGCGCGGTAAGCTTCACCGGCTCGCGCGGGGGCGTTTCCCAGAGTATCCAGTTGAAATCCACGGCTGTAAGGCGGCTGGAATACAGCCCTTCCTCGCGTGAAAGCGTCACGGTATTGCGCTCCATGTCCTTTGCGCAGACGTACATGCGCTCCCCGAAACCAACGCCAAGCCCCTTGCGCTGCCCTATCGTGTATTTTATCGCCCCGGAATGCTCCCCGATAACGTTGCCGTTAACGTCAAGGAAATCCCCGTGCGGAAAGTTCCTGCCGGTGCGCATTCTGATGAACTCCGCGTAGTCCCCGTCGGGAATGAAGCAGATATCCTGGCTGTCGTGCTTGTGCGCATTCAGCAGACCGAGTTTGTCGGCAAGCGCCCTCACCTCGTCCTTGCTCGCGAATTCCCCAAGCGGGAAAATCGTGTGTGCAAGCTGCTCCTGCGACATCGAATAAAGCACGTAGCTCTGGTCCTTAGCGGCATTCTTTGCCTTTTTTAGCACCCATCTGCCGTATTCCGGCAGGAACCCGGTGCGTGCATAATGCCCCGTAACTATGAACTCGCAGCCCAGCGCCCTGCCCCGTTTGTAAAGAAGTTCGAACTTCATATAGCGGTTGCAGTCGATGCAGGGATTTGGCGTAAGCCCGTGCTCATACGCGCTGATGAACCTGCCGATGACCTCCTGCTCGAATTCCTGCGTGAAGTTGAACACATAGAACTTCATGCCCATGGAATACGCAACGCTGCGCGCGTCCTCAGCGTCGGAAGCGGTGCAGCATGATTTCTCGGTGCAGGCGCAGTCGTCGTTGCTGCGCAGCTTCATCGTCACGCCGATACAATCGTACCCGCGCTGCACCATGAGCGCAGCCGCAACGGAGCTGTCCACGCCCCCGCTCATCGCGATGAGCGCGGTGGGCTTGTTCTCCGTCATTCTCCGAGCCTCAGCATTTCGTCGATGCAGCGCTTAGCCGCAAGGCGCTCCTGCTCTTCGATGTTGATCTCAAAGCCGTCGCTGCCATCAAGAGTGTGGAGGACGTCAGCGATGGTCGTGACCTTCATGTTATGGCACACGCAGTCCTTGGAAAGCGGGAAGAACAGCTTCTCCGGGTGGTCGATGCCAAGGTGCTGTACAATGCTGTTCTCAGTGCCGATGATGAATTCCTTTGCGTCGCTGTTGGCTGCATAGGACATTATCTCGGTGGTGCTGCCGACAAAATCAGCAAGCTCCACTATCTCCGGACGGCACTCAGGGTGAACCAGCAACAACGCATTCGGGTGGAGAGCCTTTGCCGCATGGACTTCAGCCGCTGTCAGCTTCGCATGAGTGGGACAGCCGCCGTGAACCAGCTGTATCTCCTTTTCGGGTATCTGCTTCCTGACGTAATCGCCGAGGTTGCAGTCAGGAATAAAGAGTATCTTGTCAGCGTCCATTCTGCGGATTATCTTCACAGCCGATGAGGAAGTAACGCACACGTCCGACAGTGTCTTCAGCGCTGCGGTGGTGTTTATGTAAGCGACTACCTTGTGGTCGGGATAACGCTGCTTCAACTGTGTGAGCATTTCAACGTCAAGCTGCTCCGCCATAGGGCAGCCTGCTTCTTCGCGGGGAATAAGCACGCGCTTTTCCGGGGAAAGTATCTTCACCGTTTCAGCCATGAAACGCACTCCGCACATCATCACCGTGGAATTCGGCGCCTTAGCGGCTTTCTGCGCAAGCCCGAATGAATCGCCGACGAAATCAGCGACCTCGAGTATGTCGTGGGTCTGATAGCAGTGCGCTAAAATACAGACGTCCTTCTCCTTTTTGAGTTCAAGAATTCGCTTCTGGATATCCTTTGTCATTTTCTTCCTCCATTGACTGCGTGGCAGTCCCTGCATCAAATTGAATAATCGCCGCCGGCAGCGGACATATCTATCATATCCTGCAGGGTAACGCTGTCGAGATAGTTGTTTATCGCCTTGTAGAGACCTTCCCACACAGGCAGGGTCATGCACTCGGCTGCACGCGGGCACTCGTTGACTGAATACTGCAGACAGCTGACAGGGCACAGACAGCCCTCGGTGACGCGGAGTATCTCGCCCACGGTGTACTGGTCAGGGTTCTTTGAGAGCGCATACCCGCCCTGATAGCCGCGGTTGGTGCGCAGCAGATCCGCCTTGTTGAGCAGCGGAACGATCTGCTCCAGGTACTTTTTGGATATATCCTGACGTTCTGCGATGTCTTTCAGCGCAATATAACCGTCGGAACGATGTATCGCCAGGTCAAGCATCATTCTGAGTGCGTAACGTCCTTTTGTAGAAATTTTCAATTGAGCTGCCCCTTTCAAACTAACGCCGGAAGCATTGTCCGGCTCCATGCCATATTCTAATTATACCATAGGTTTAGTAGGTTTTCAAGAGGTTATTGAAAATTTTTTAAAAATTTTTGCCGGCACATTGAATTATACACTACAGCGCATGGTTTGTCAAGCGCGATATTACGGCAGGACCGCACATTTACGGCTCGCAGCGCGGCAGCACAACAAAAATAATACGGCGCTGGCTTTCCTTAAAACTCTTGACAAAAGCCTCGCTATGCGTTATAATGTATACAGACTTGTTCATGATAGTCCAGAAATGTGAAAGAGGGCTGCACAATGGCTGATGAAAAGAATCCGCATGCCGGTCACCGGCAGCGCATGCTGAAAAAATACCTGGAACACGGTATAAGCACGTTCGACGAGTACGAAATACTCGAAATATTCCTGTACACCGCATATTCCAGGCGCAACACCAGCGACATCAGCCACCAGCTGATAGACAAATACGGTTCGCTCTCTGGAGTGCTCAACGCCGGATACAACGAGCTTGTCACCGAGCCCGACGTGGGCAGCACCACTGCGGCGCTGATTAGCTTCGTGAAGGACCTGGCGCGCAGGTACGCAAAAGAGGATCTTTCCGGCATAAAGCTTTCCACGTCCGACAGCATGCGGGATTACTGCTACAAGCTGCTGAAAGAGACCATAACGGAGCAGTCCCGCGCGATATTCCTCGACCAGACCATGAACCTCATCGGAGATATCCCGGTTTCGAGGAATTCGGACGGATTTGACCAGCGCGCGATAGTCACACACGCCATAAAGACCCAGTGCTGCAACATAGTCCTGGCGCACAGTCACCCGGGTGGAGTGCTGCTGCCCTCCGCTTCTGACGTTGCGGCGACAAGGCGCGTTTCGCTCTCGCTGAAAAACATAGGCATCAGCCTTATGGACCATATAATCGTAAATACAGAGGGCACCTATTCCATGCGCGCCGCAGGAGTAGCCCCGGACTTATGGTAACGCAAAGGTATAACAATGGATCATTTTGAACTTCATTCAAATTACTCCCCCACCGGCGACCAGCCCCAGGCGATAAAGGCGCTGACAGAAGGCATTCTCCGCGGCGACAAGGAACAGACGCTGCTCGGCGTCACCGGTTCCGGAAAAACCTTCACGATGGCGAACATAATCGCAAACTGCAACCGTCCCACCCTCGTGCTCGCGCACAACAAGACCCTCGCGGCGCAGCTGTGCTCCGAGTTCCGTGAATTCTTCCCGAACAATGCGGTGGAATACTTCGTGTCCTACTACGATTACTACCAGCCGGAGGCGTACATTCCCTCCACCGACGCATACATCGAAAAGGACAGCGCGATAAACGACGAGATAGACCGTCTGCGCCACTCAGCCACAATGGCTCTCGCAGAGCGCAGGGACGTCATAATCGTGGCTTCCGTCTCATGCATCTACTCGCTGGGCAGCCCGGAGGATTACCGCAGCAACACGCTGTCGCTGCGTCAGGGGCAGGAGATAAGCCGCGAGGATGTCATCAGGCGCCTTGTGGAGATACAGTACGAACGCAACGAGATGGCGTTCACACGAAACAAGTTCCGCGCAAAGGGCGACACGCTGGAGATATTCCCCGCGGGTGGAACCAACGAAATGGCGATACGCGTGGAATTCTTCGGCGACGAAATAGACCGCATCAGCGAATTCAACGCGCTCACCGGCGACGTCAGCGCAACGCTGCTGCATGTCGTGATATTCCCGGCTTCGCACTACATCGTGGGACAGGCGCGCCTGCACGACGCCCTCCACGAGATAGCCGAGGAAATGGAGCAGCGCGTGCAGTACTTCACCGAGCACAACAAGCTGATAGAAGCGCAGCGCATCGAACAGCGCACGCGCTACGACATGGAAATGCTGAGCGAAATAGGCACCTGCAAGGGCGTTGAGAACTACTCGCGCATTCTTGCGGGCAGAGCGCCTGGTTCCACGCCTATAACGCTGCTCGACCACTTCCCCGAGGACTTTCTGCTGTTCGTGGACGAGAGCCACGTTACGCTCCCGCAGGTGCGCGGAATGTACGGAGGCGACTTCGCACGCAAAAAGAACCTGGTGGATTACGGCTTCCGGCTTCCGTCGGCTTACGACAACCGTCCGATGAACTTCGACGAGTTCTATTCAAAGATAGGGCAGGCTGTGTTCGTTTCCGCTACCCCCGGCGACTTCGAAAAGGAGCATTCCACGCAGATAGTGGAGCAGGTCATCAGACCCACGGGGCTTCTCGACCCGGAGGTGATAGTAAAGCCCACCCTCGGTCAGATAGAGGACCTTATCTCTGAGATAAATACCCGCACCGCAAAGCACCAGCGCGTGCTCGTGACTACCCTCACCAAGAAGATGGCAGAGGACCTCACCGCATACCTTGAAAAAATGGAGATAAAGGTGCGCTACATGCACCACGACGTTGACACCATCGAACGAATGGAACTTATCCGCGACCTGCGCGCCGGCGAATTTGACGTCCTTGTGGGAATAAACCTGCTGCGAGAGGGTCTGGATATTCCGGAGGTGTCGCTCGTTGCGATACTCGACGCGGACAAGGAAGGCTTCCTGCGAAGCGAAACGTCGTTGGTACAGACGATAGGCAGAGCCGCCCGCAACGCCGAGGGCGTGGTAATAATGTACGCCGACAGCGTGACGGAATCCATGGAGCGTGCGATAACCGAGACCCAGCGCCGCCGCGAGATACAGCAGAAATACAACGCCGACCACGGAATAACACCGAAAACGATAATCAAGGATATCCGCGACGTGCTGGAAATAACAAAGAAATCCGACGGCACCTCAAAGCACAGCAAGTCCGTAAAGCAGATGACGAAACGCGAGCGCGAGGCGCTCATCGCGCGCTACACCGCAGAGATGAAAAAGGCGGCAAAGATGCTGGATTTCGAGCATGCGGCATTCCTGCGCGACAAGATAAAGGAGCTTGAAAAATAGCCCCGGAAAGGAACAAAAGAAATTGGCAAACGACAAGATAATCATACGCGGCGCCCGGGAGCACAACCTTAAAAATATAGACGTTACCCTCCCGAGGGACAGCCTTGTGGTAATGACCGGGCTTTCCGGCAGCGGAAAAAGCTCGCTGGCTTTCGATACGATATTCGCGGACGGACAGCGCCGCTATATGGAGAGCCTTTCCTCCTATGCGAGAATGTTCCTCGGGCAGATGGAAAAGCCCGACGTGGACAGCATTGAGGGACTTTCCCCGGCGATATCGATAGACCAGAAAACCACCTCCAAAAACCCGCGCTCCACTGTGGGCACGGTTACGGAAATATACGACTACCTGCGGCTTATGTACGCGCGGATAGGTATTCCGCACTGCCCTGTCTGCGGCCGTGAGATAAAGCAGCAGACCATCGACGAGATAGTTGATAAGGTCATGGAGCTGCCGGAGCGCACGAAATTCCAGGTGCTGGCTCCCGTGGTGAGAGGCCGCAAGGGTGAGCACCAGAAAGAGTTCGAAGCAGCGCGCAGATCCGGTTATTCCCGCGTGAGAGTGGACGGGATAGCGTACGACCTCACCGAAAAGATAACGCTTGAAAAGAACAAGAAGCATTCCATTGAGATAGTGGTAGACCGTCTTGTCATGAAGGACGGCATAAAATCCAGGCTCACCGAGAGTATCGAAACCGCAGGAAATCTCACCGGAGGACTTGTTTACATCGACGTCATCGACGGAGAGGAGCTGCATTTTTCACAGAGCTACGCATGCCCGGAGCACGGTGTTTCCATCGAGGAACTCGTGCCGAGAATGTTTTCGTTCAACAACCCGTACGGCGCGTGCCCCAAGTGCACCGGTCTGGGAAGCTACCGCCGCGTTGACCCCGACCTCATCATGCCGAATGCTGGGCTTTCTATCCGCGACGGCGCGATAAGGGCTTCCGGCTGGAACTACGCAGAGGGAACGATCGCCGCAATGTATATCGACGCCCTCGCTGAAAAGCACGGATTTTCAGTTGACCAGCCCGTCAGTGAACTTCCGCAGGCGGCAGTCGATGAAATAATGTACGGCACCAGGGGCGAGAAAATACTCATCAAACGCCCGCGTCAGCAGGGTGGCGGACAGTTCTACACCGACTTTGAGGGAATTGCCACCAACCTTGAGCGCCGCTACAACGAAACCAACAGCCAGTATTCCCGCGACACGATAGACGAGTTCATGAGCGATGTGGAATGCCCCGAATGCCACGGAGAACGCCTTAACAAGGCGGCTCTGTCAGTCACCGTCGGCGGCAGGAACATCATGGAATTCTGCCGCATGTCCGTCAGCGAAGCGCTGGATTTCGTGAATTCCCTGGAACTCACCCCGCGTGAAGCGATGATTGCAAAGCAGATTTTAAAGGAGGTAAAGTCCAGACTCGGATTTCTGCAGAGCGTGGGGCTTGAATACCTCACACTGGCGCGGTCTGCGGGGACGCTTTCCGGCGGCGAGAGCCAGCGCATACGCCTTGCGACCCAGATAGGGAGCTCCCTCACCGGCGTGCTGTACATTCTCGACGAGCCGTCGATAGGACTTCACCAGCGCGACAACGACAAGCTGATAGCTACCCTGCGCAGACTCCGCGACCTCGGCAACACGCTGATAGTCGTCGAGCACGACGAGGACACCATGCGCGCTGCGGACTGGATAGTTGATATCGGTCCGGGGGCAGGAATTCACGGCGGCGAGGTAATCTACAGCGGCGACGTCAAGGGGCTGCTCAAATGCAAGAACTCCATAACCGGGCAGTACCTCAGCGGAAAGCTGAAGATACCGGTGCCTGAAACACGGCGCGCCCCCTCCGGAAAGTGGCTCAAAGTCATAGGCGCGGCCGAAAACAATCTCCGCGGGATAGACGTTGAGATACCGCTGGGCGTGTTCACCTGCGTGACCGGCGTTTCCGGCAGCGGAAAAAGCTCGCTGGTGAACGAGATAATCTACAAGCACCTGGTGGGAAAGCTCAACCGCGCCCGCACGCGTCCGGGTAAATTCACCGACATGAAGGGCGTCGAGTATCTTGACAAGGTGATAATGATAGACCAGTCGCCTATAGGGAGAACTCCGCGAAGCAACCCCGCGACCTACACCGGGGTGTTCAACGATATCCGCGAGTTATTTGCGCAGACGAACGAGGCAAAGGCAAAGGGCTACGGTCCGGGACGGTTTTCGTTCAACATCAAGGGCGGCCGCTGCGAAGCCTGCGAGGGCGACGGCATAATCAAGATTGAAATGCACTTCCTGCCGGACGTGTTCGTACCCTGCGAGGTCTGCAAGGGACACCGCTACAACCGCGAAACGCTTGAAGTACGCTACAAGGGCAAGAATATCTTTGAAGTGCTCGACATGACGGTATCAGAGGGCGTGGAATTCTTCGCGAATATCCCCAAGATATACAACAAGCTGAAAACCCTTGAGGAAGTCGGGCTGGGCTACATCAAGATAGGTCAGAGCAGCACGACGCTTTCCGGTGGTGAAGCGCAGCGCATAAAGCTGGCTTCGGAGCTGTCCAAGCGCTCCACTGGCAGGACTATCTATATCCTCGACGAGCCGACAACCGGTCTGCATACCGCTGACGTCCGCAAGCTGATAGAGATACTCCAGAAGCTTGCCGAGGGCGGAAACACAGTGCTTGTCATCGAGCACAATCTCGACGTGATAAAGACTGCGGACTACATCGTGGACATGGGTCCCGAGGGGGGCAGCGGCGGTGGAACCGTCATCGCATGCGGTACCCCAGAGCAGGTCGCAGATAACCCGGTCAGCTACACCGGAATGTACCTCAAAAAAATGCTGTAAACCAAAAGGGTGGATCGCTTGTCCACCATTTTTCTGGAGGGTCTATGACGAATTACGAAATATTCCTGCGGTGCTTTCCTGAAATGAAGCTTGACAAGCGGCAGTTCACCAGGCTTTCCGGGCTGGAACACGGAAAAGTCCTTGAATGCGACGGCGGCTTTGCGCTCATCGACGGAAACGCCATTCGGCTGCTGTGCGTGCTTCCGGAAATGCGCGGACAAGGCGCGGGCGCTTCCCTGCTGAAACGCGCGGAGGAACATGTCCGGTCGCAGGGACATTCCCGCGTGGAACTCGGTGGAACCGGTTCGCAGCTGTTCATCGGCGTGCCGGAAAACACCGCAGGGTTCTTCCGCAAGCGCGGGTATTCCCTCACCGACCGCGTAGCAGAGATGTACGGCACGCCGGAAATGCTCCACCCCGCTCCCGAAGCGGAAGCGGATTTCGGGTTCTTCCGCGGTGCCGGGCTGAATGAAGCCGTGTCCGCGGTGGAAGCCGACTGGGTGCAGTACTTCGACGGAGTTGACGTGTTCTGCGGCACCGTCGATGGGAAAATCGCGTCGTTCTGCATAGTCGATGACGACGTGGAATGCATATTTTCAGACGGCTCCAAAATCGGAAGCGTCGGC
>ULVA01037261.1_pt1 | contig 15458 bp, 5 predicted proteins | sample 1958811 | NCBI WGS metagenome assembly ULVA01 (sample SAMEA4835768, study PRJEB28245) | human gut metagenome | biome: gut microbiome; material: fecal sample | place: Denmark | collected 2008
ACAAAAACTCAAAGGGGTGTTATTGCTGAATAGTTACCAAATTTTTTCAACTCTTTTTGCGTCTCATGCCGAAAGTTTCTTTGCGCGCCCCTATCGGGGTATAGGTATGAAAGCAAGTGCAAGCACTCCCCCACTCCATCGCTTTCGTTGCGCAATGCTGACTTCGGGGCTACGATCATGCAAAATGCCCTGTCGTGCAGCAAGGGGGAGGATCCATTGCTGCGCGACAGGGCACGAACTGTAGGAATCTACGGGGTGGCTCGTTTTACTGTAGTAGCTCGTAGCCCTTTTTCGTCCACTTCTTCATGTCGTCGAGATCGAGGTCGTCGCCGCTGAAGTCGTACTCGCTAAATTCAAAAAGTTTGTAGTCCAGAAGATGGTCTTTCAATTCTGCATCGTAATACCTAAGACTAAAACTCACGTTGGCAGGACGTACGTTCGTATAGGCAATAACAAAGAGAAGGTTCTTGACATACTCTTTGCCAAACTGTGGCACGTCGAGGTAGAATGTTTGCGTGGGAAAGAAATCACCTTCTTCCGATTTTATTGTGACTACCAGTTCCAGCGAAGAACATTGGTCCATGATTTTCCCATTGAGATTCAGTTTCACTCCGACAGCCTCCTCCCATTCGGAGAGCACATCGCCTGTCCCCGTGACCTGAACCCGCTCGATGTTTTTGATTTCTAGCGTTTTACCAAAGCGTGTAAACTTCTCGGGATAATGGTATTTGCCATCAAGCACAGGAGTGGCATAACAAAAGATATCACTGTATGATTTTGGGAGATAAAATTCATACTCGTAAGTAGCCTTAGGGTCGTATTTCTCGCTATCGTGGCTAATACAGGTGGCACGTTTCCCCTGGTCATCATACTGTTGATATACATATAATTCTGGAAGACCTTCTGGGGTGCTGAAGAAGGTTTCTTTTTCAGTATTTATTGTAGCGTAGTAGCAGGTAGAATCTGCATTTGACTTGTCGGGCAAGGGATAGATTTTGTCAACCTTCAGTTTCGGATTCCATCGCTTGAAGAATCCGATAGGAATTTTCCATTCTCCAAGTGAAGTGTGTGCCAACGGGAATTCCCAAACCTTCAGATCTAAAGTCACGTCAGCTTCGAGGGATACCGTTGGATCAAAAGTGAGGCCTGAGTTGGCAGCATAACCCAACTCATCACCTTTATAGTCTTTTGGCTCCCATGGAAAACCCTTCGTTAGCTCACCGGGCCTACTGAAATCCCATCCAAACTCAATAGGGCAGCTGATGGTGGGGCCTATACTTGCCTTAATCAACTCACCAGCTGTAAACGTCAGAGCCGCATTGACATTTGGACGAAGGCCCAAACCTAAAGTTGGAAGGCCTTTGGCCCCTTGGGTAATAATATATGGTTCGGCCAGTTTGTCCAAGGGATCTCCCTGCTTTGGATAGCTATATGAAGAATCTGGATCGATGTGGAATCCCGTTTTGAGGATTGTTCCCTTAATTCCTGTCTCAAAGATGAATGGCTGCTCCATTTGCAAGAATCCATAAAGGTCTGCCGTACAAGCAAAATCAACTCCTACAGAACATGGAACGGGGCCAATCGTAAAATTAGCTTCTGGGAAATTGAACTGCACCCAGTAATCACTCTTATCTATTTGGCAGATTTTCTTAAAAGGATTGGTACCAGAAGCTTCTTTGTATTTCTGCTTCCAGTCCTTTGTATTCCAACTTTTATTACCCATGATAGGAAATGTTACGCCAATCTCGGCACGCTCTCCACCAAAACCAGCCTTTAACTCATATTCTATGCTGGTCGCAACATCAGCATACCCATCATCCTTGCGGATGTCAGAATGAAAGTGCCAAAATATCTCAAGTCCTGCATAGGCATCAAAGTCACCATCCAAATGGAAGTTGTACGATGCCTTCCCACTAGACGGCTCCCAATCCCACGCAGAATCCCCCAACATATATTTACTAAATAGCTTGGTATAATGTCCTTTTGAAAGTTTAAATCCAAGATCGGCTATCGACCATCTCTTATCAATCGGATCATCCGCACGGAGCGGTACATAGCGTGCCAAAGGATTTAGATAAGTGCCTCGCAGTTTGTACTCATACTCGGGCTCGTCGCCTGCCACTTTCCAAAAGCCGTAGGCGTTGGATTGCTCCACTGGCACTCGAACAATGTCAAAGTCGGTTACGATATCGAGCGTTTTGTACACATCATCATAGGACGCGAGAGATACCTCGACCGTATAGCCGTTGTCGGTAGTGCGGACAAGGTTCACTTGGTGGGCCAGTCCGTTGGGAATCGCATCGGTTTGGTCCGTGGCAAGAAACTCTCCACGCTGCGGCAGCAACTCCAGGGGGATCGACTTGTTGAAGTAGATCTCCGTCACCCGATCAAGCGTGTCGGTCTTGTAGGTCAGGAGGTAGGGCAGATAGTCCTTGTCTATCATCCTCGTTTCTGGCCCAATTTGGTACCTCACCTCTCCCATATCGCTCACGATGCGGCGTGGCGAGGTGATGCCGTCGCCGTTCTCGGTCTCCTGAGGAGTGGTGGCGGTCTCCGGCTCGTCTATCATCAGCGTGCATCCCGTAAAGAGCGCGAGAAGCAGCAGGGGCAGCAGGCAGCGTATCTTCTTCATAGTCGTACTATTTGTCTAAAAGTTTATATCATAAAGTTTTGACAGCGTTCCGAGGGTCTTACCCGTGTCGAACTCGAAGTCTTGCGGCGCGGAGTAGAGTCGGAAGCGGCGGCGGTCATAGCACCGCAGGAGAATGCGTCCCACATGGGTGTCATGCTTCGCCCAGATGCGGAGCAGCGCATAGTCGATGTCGTGGGCCGTCTTTGGCACGGCCATTCCCACGAGCTGCCCGCCTATGAAGGCACCGACCATCATCGAGTCGGGGTTCCATTCCTCTCCTCTCACGGTGATATGGGCATAGATGACCATGTCGTGGGGATGGAGACGATTGAAGTCGGGCTGCTCCCACCGCCCTATGACCCGCACAGAGCAGGAGGCGGAGGCCATGGCGTTGGAAAGAACGGCCATGACGCGAGCCGTGCCCGGACTGACACCTATGAAGCGGTCGCCAAGGACGTAGGCCGGCGGGATGGAGTCGTCGCTGGTCACACTCCAGAAGACAGAGAGGCTGTCGGGACGGGGTGGCGAGAAGTCCACGGAAAGGGTCATCGTGTCACCCACCATGACCACGGAGCTGTCGTTCTGGCAGATTATCTTGCCGTCCCACGTCGCGCGCTCCTCGCCAAACTCGAAGAAGTCGCCGCAGGAAGTGAGCACAAGGACGGCGAGGGCACAGAGCCACGGCGCGGCGCGGTGCCTCAATAGGGAGGCCGTAAGTCGGCGGATAGGTTTCATGTCCATGATCATTGTTCTGTGGTTGACGGCGGATTGGCCGGAGCGGCCACCGTCACCCGGTTAGACACTTGTCCCTGGCGGCCATCGCGGAAGCGCACCGTCAGGTAGTATTCGGCCCACTCGCCAGGTTGCAGCAGGTCGCCCGTATAAGTATGGACGCCTTGTGGCACGTCGGTGATGAACCGGAACGTCTCCTGCCCCTTGCGGCGGCGATAGACGCAGTAGTAGTATTCCGCTCCCCCCGCGTCCTTGTCGTCCATCTCCCAGGCCAGCTTGACCTCGCCCGAAGGCACGTCATAGTCGGCGAAGAGGGTCGGCGTGAGAGGTAGCACCTTGTCGTAGTTGACACGGCCGGAGAAAGCGGGCGAGAGACCAGAGCTGATATCCCAAAGGCTGATGGTCTCGACAGCATACTCGTAGCGCGCACCCAGCGGGGCGGGCGGTGCATCGTCGATCTGCAGGGCATAGCCATGGGCGCGCACGGAGTCACCGTCGGCCACGCGGAGCAGCGTCCACGTGGCGCCGGGGCGGCGGCGATAGACGTTGTAGTGAGAGATCATCTCGTCGCTTCCACCGATCCAGCGGGTGTGGATCATGCGGTTGTCAACCCATGCGGAGTCGAGGTGGGGTCGCGAGGGAGGCACCGTACTGGGACGGAGAACGGCGATGGTGTCGGAAGGCGCACCGATATTGGTGGCGTAATCGACCGCACGCACATAGTAGTAGATGTACCGCTGGTTGATGTCCACCGCCACCGTGTCGGTATAGGACCGCGGGATGACATGACGGCGATTGAGGATCGTAAACTCATCGTCGGGGGAGTTGGCCCAAAAAACATCGTAGTGGTGCACGTCGAGCGTGTCACTCATCTCCCAAAGGAGGGCGATGGTGCCATCCAGGCTGGGGAGACCCCGCACTTGGGTGGGTGCCTCGGGTGGGCGGGCGTCCCTCACACGCAGGAGCTTCGGATAGGCGTAGCCCATGTTCTCGGCAGTATCAACGGCGGCAATGGTGATCATACCCGTCGAAATGTTAGTCACGTCGATGCGGACCATCGTATCTCCTGGCGCAATATACTGGTTGGTGAGGAGTTTCCACTGCTTCGAGGAGTCGCGCTCATTGAAGTAGAGGGGGACGTAGCGGACGAAGTCGTCCTCCAGGCTATCCTTGTGGAAATAGATGGTGGCATAGACCTCGTCGTAGAGTGTCTTGCCCGGACGGTCGATGACGATGGAGGTGATCTCAGGCCCAAGCGGCGGCATCAGGTCGGGGAAGAACACCTTGTGGGGCGGAGAATAAGGCGTGAGGTCGCCAAAGGTATCATAGGCACGCACGGCATACTCGTAGAGACCGACCACACCGGGGGAATGTTCGAAGATGACATCCGCATCTTCCTGATCGACACGGAACGGCGGAGCATAGGGCAGTTCGTTGACCTTGCGCCACTGCTGCTCACCCATCTTGCGCCAGAACACGTCGAAGGTGCCGTGGAGATCGTCGCGCCAGCTGAGCGCCACGGATCCATGTTCCAGGATAGTGTCGCTGATAGCCACGTCGTAGGGGTCGGGGACGTACTTCACGTTGTGGAGGTTCTCCACCTGTGCCGGCATGATGAAGAAACGGCCCGTCGTGTCGGGCACGGATGGCATAATAAAATAGGTATAGGTCTCACCCTTTTCGCCGTTTTGTCAACATAGCGCAGTCCCATCGCCTGGGCGAGGTCGGGTCTCCACTCCGCGGCGAGGAAGGCACCAAACAGGCGCGTCTTCTGGTCTTGCTCCAGTTCGACGAGGGCCCCGATACTACCGGGTTCGTAGTTGGTCATCTCCGGGGTCATGTCGCCTTCGCCATAGATGGCACCCATAGCCAGATAGGCCAGCGAGTCGATGGTGTCGGGATAGCAACGACGGAAGTCGGCGAGACTCATCGGGCGGATGCCCGTCGCGAGGGTGTCGAGGAGGAACTCGCCCTCTCCCTCGGTGTGGCGCAGCACGTCGTATCCCGTGCGGTTGAGACGATCCCATTCGGGATAGGACTCCACCGCCCAGCGCAGGACGACGCTGTCGCCATAGGTGCGACCCACGGCTTTAATATAGACGTAGAGATCCTCTATGGAGTCTTCGACGCTGTCCCGGGAGAGAGTGCCCACGGGATAGGTGCCCGGCAGCAGATCGTCATCATCGGCTTCCTGCACGATGGTGTCGCCGACAGCCACGCCCAAGGGGACGCGCCATGGGATAGTCGCTGCCCAAGAGAGCATACACGGCACGCACACGGCGGCAGCCAAAAGCCAAACAAGGGCCTTCATATTATTATATTGCTGTTTCATCATCGCTTTACGTCTATTTAGATGTTTATACTCTTTACCTTCTTCCTCCTCTGCCCGCTTTTCCGCCAGAGTTTGAACCTTTTACGACGAAGCTGCTGCCTCCCGTATAGCTCTTTGCTCAATGGCCACGCAATGGGATATTATACTTCACTACCAGATTCTTGAGGAGGTCATTGTAAGTGTTGGTGAAGCGCTTCTCCGAATACTGTAGCGGGTACACAGTCCACTGCCTGTTCTTGTAGTCCCAAGCATTGACACGGTAGCGCTTGAAGTAGAGGCGCATATTGTTGTTGCGCAACGCCTTCCACGCATTGAATTGAAGGACTTGAGACTGTGACTTATAGTCATCATCGACATACTTCTTGTGGTCCTTGTCCGCATAGGCGAAGTAGAGCGTCCTTCCAAGGAAGTCTCCCTTGTCAGCCCTGATACGGACGTGGCGATACTTGTTGGAGGCCTTGTCCATCTCAATGGTCTTACTGATATTCAGTCCACAACGGCTGGCCGCATTCCATACAACACCATATTGATACCTCGGAACAAATGCGTAAACACCCGACTCAGCATCGTCATAGGTTTGCTCTTTCGAACCTGCATAGCTCGCCAGCCAGTCTCGCATACTCGATTTGGAGTAATAAATCTGAGAACCAACACGACGGATGATATTGTTGTGCATGTCCTCAGCTATGTTGTACACCTCGGCGAACACCCGTGCGTAGGCTTCCTCCGTCAGCTTGTGGCCATCAAACAGGCTGCTGCTATTGCCCAGCCACTGGGTATAACCACCACTATGATCGCTATAAAGCGGATATGCGGTGCCCAACTCGTTTTCGAAGCGGTAGGTGCCCATCGTGAGGGCGAACTCGATGCTCTTGCGACCATCACGAATATGTCCGATGTACCTGTTCTTGAGTATTCCGTCTCTCCAACTGCCATAGGGCGTCTCAAGCCAAAGCGACTGCGTACTCTGCACCGTCAGGTTGAGGTTCTTCTTGGCAGAAACAAACTTATGACCACCGATGAAGAACATCCGACTCATATAGGAGAGATAGATAAATGGGTTCTCCGTGTTATAATACGGCACAAATCCTCCTCTTTGATTAGCACTTGTGATGAGTAGCTGGTCGTCGTTCATTTCTAGGTTCTGACCGTCATAGGTGATCTTGTCGAGACGGGTGGCCATAAACTTACTGCAGTAGTAGAGCGGCTTGTCGTACAACGCATCGCCCGTGACACCCTGCTTGGTCACAGTGACCTTAAGGGCCAAGAGGTCCTTGACGAACTCTCTGGTGACCTTACCAGCCTTCCGCTCATAGACGGTGACGATAAACTTGCGTCTTCCAGTTCCTACAGTATCGTTGTCCGAGACATTCATTAGACTCTCCTCAGAGACCTCCACCTTCTTGTTGATGGACTTCCTACCACCCCTACCACCGGTTTTGGTGCTGAAGATATTAGCAATGCCGTTGTCCTTCATCGCCTTGCTACGCACCTGCTTCTCGGAAGTGCCCCAGACAGTGTAGGTCTTGACAGCAACCCAGGTAGAGGGCGAGGTCTTGGTTTCCGTCCACTCGTAGCGCAGGCGGATGATGTAGTTGGCATTGTTGGTCTCTGGTACGTTGGCAAATCCCGACTGCGGAGTGAGGATGGAGTAGCTGTTGGTTTCTATCCATTGGTTCTCCCGGGTGGAGAGCAGCTTTCCATTGGAGTAGAGATACCACTTCAGTCTGCCTTTCTGGTAGGCTTTGCCCTTCATCGGCCGAGCCAGCGAGATGATCGGCTGCTTCACGTCCTCCCAATATGCGGGAGTATAAGCGTAACTGTAGTTTTGGCCATTGGCAGAATAGTTGAACATCATGTCTTCTCTATTGCCCGGCTTACCCTGGTTGGGATACATCAACTTCACATGCGGATACAGGTCCTCGTCGTCCTTGAAGCTCATCTCCTCATTGTTGGTGGCGAAATAGAACTCCTTGGTCTGTTTCCATGCCTGGGCAACGTACTTGTTCTTGAGGGTGTCATACGTCTCTGGATCGCGCCATGAGCCGTTGTAGAACTCCTGTGCGTAGCCCGAAATGGTGACCTTGTAGTACTTGTTGCGGTGGAGCTGCTCCACAGAGAGCGTTACCTTCTCCTTATAAATATGGTGCGTCATCTCATACACCACGCCATTGCGATTGGCCTTGGCATCAGAGAGCGAACTATACTCCGTCAGCGTAGGCGGCAAAGAGGCGTCCATCTTGAACCGGAACTGGCGGCTTGCCAGGTCCTTGAGCGTCTCCTCGCTCTTGCCATCGCCACTGGAATGGTTCTGCAAGCGATTCAGCTGTGTGGGATCCACGACGCGGATGGGTACATTCAGGTCGGCCTGCGTCATCACAATGGGATTGCTTTGGATATCCCAACTGATCTTCGCCTTCTCGGCCTCGTCCCAACTCTTCAAGCCGATGTTGCAGCTCTCGAAGAGGACATAGTCGTCGAGGGCGTTGCCGTAGAACATCTCGCACACATCGCCACACTCGAAACTGAACTTCTTGTTGAGTTTCACGAGGCCACCGAGGAGCTCTACCTTCACGCGGGCTTTACCCGTGAAATAGTTCGGATTGGGCATACCACATTTCAGCACACCGCCAATGCCCGCATTGAAGAGATCCAACTTCTTCTTGAAGAAGCCGAGGTTGATTCTCAGGCCAAACTTGGCATAGAGGTAGGCGTAGAGCTGTCCCTCGCCATACCAACCGTCGATACCCGGAGCCTTGCCAAGGTTCATACACGTATTGTTGCCCTTGAGGTGACGGATAGAGACGTCGAAGCCTGCCGTCGCACCCATGTCGCCATAGAAGAGGCCGAGGTCCACCTTGACATAGCCCCATACCGAGGCACCGAGCATCACACCGCCACTGGTCTTCGCATTGGCCAGGAAGTCGGTGCACGCCTTGCTGCGGGCATCATTGGCCTCCGAGATATTGTCGCTCTTCACACCACCCTTCTCTCCACCGTCGAGGAACCTTCTTACCTTCTCGGGTATCGGGGGCAGCTGCCCGTTATTGGGCAGCTCATTGCCCAGACAGAAGTAGGCGTTGGCACCGATGGCCACCGAAACGATTTTCGTTTTGAAGTCGACGAGCGTAAACTCACAACGCTTGTCGTGGTCGGGCTCACCAAGGTAGAGGTGCCACTTGGTCGCACCACCGGGCTTCTTGTGGCCGATATAAAGATCAAGGCTCACCTTGAGCGAAGGACCGCTAAACGATGTGCCATCGTCGCTCTTGTCCTTATCCTCGCCCTTCTTTTCCTTATAGGAGGCCATGTCTTTTTTGTAATCCTCGTTCTTCTTTTCGCTCTTGTCGCCCATTCCACTCTTGAAGCTCTCCTCGGCTGTCGCCTTGATTTCTTCGAACTCTCCTGCGACAGCATCCACCTGGCTCTTCACTTCGGAGAGCGCACCATTGAGCTCGTTCATAATCTCCTTGAGCTCGCCACCGTCGAAAGCAGCATCCATGGTGAGGTTGAGCTGGAAGTAGCGTTCCTGTTCGTTGTCCTCATAGACGAGCTTGACCTTACTCTTGACGATGCCACCGACCGCCGTCACCGAACCATTGAACAGGAACGTGGTGAGCGTCTTCTTCTTGGTGTCGAAGGCAACGGTCAGGTCGAGGCGGCCCTTGATGGCCTCACCATCGCTCGTCGTGATGCCCATACCGAAGACAAGACCAATCGCACCCTTGCGAGGACGAGGATTGAGCTTGTCGCTCGTGTTATAGACGCAGTTGATGTAGAGACCTCCACGAATGTTGTTGAGGGCCACTGGCGGCATGGGAATACCCATCTTGCCACCCACCATCACGTCGAAGAAGCCCCAGGAGAAGTTGTTGCCCTCCTCCTTGTGGTTGAAGTAACCGCCCTGGACGTCCATCTCGAAGATGCCGCCCTTGACCTTGCAGGACAGTTTTCCCTTGTAGCCCTTGTCCGTTCCACCGATGCCTCCCGCGTCGCCATCGACCGCCAGCACACCCTGGAAGGAGAGCACGGCTGTCTCGATGTCGAGTCGGGCCTCGCGGAATTTCAGGTCCTTATACTCTAAGGAGATCTCGCTGGGCTTACTGATATTCTTGACGTAGGACTGGATCTCCAGCGTCGTGCCTGCCGTCACATCCAGATCGTCGCTGAACGTGATATCACCACCAATCTTGATGGCCAGATAGGGTTCACCGTCGGTGACGACATAGTCAAATCCCCAGTCGGTAAGTGCAAAGCGGAACGGGCCTACCTTGCAGCTCAACGACTTGTTGGATCCCGCAGCAGCCGGAGCTACCGCCTCATAGGGCACCTCGGCCACACTGGGTCCGTAGCCCGGACTGTTCTCGTCGTAGTCCAGGAACTTCTTTGTATTTCCGCCACCACTGCCTCCAGTGGCCTTGTCCAATGCCGAATCTATGGCTTTGCCTGCCGATTCGGCAGCCTTACCAGCTGCATCAACGGCCTTGCCGGCAGCGTCGATAGCAGAATCCACAGCCTTGCCTGCTGCATCGACGGCCTTACCTGCTGCGTCAATAGCAGAATCCACGGCCTTGCCCGCAGCATCAATCGCATTATCGACCGCATTCTTTCCCTTTTCGATGGCATCATCGACGGCCTTGTTGACCTCGTCGGGGAGTCCTTCGAACCATTCACCTGCCGAAGGCTTGGACGGGTCGGAGTTCATGGCGATGGCACCCCACTGGCCAAAGTTGAGGACCAGCTTGCCACCACACAGTTCGATGTCCTTGGCCTCGTTCCACCAGCCATAGCTACCCTCCGCGACGGCATCGACGATAACCTCAGTAGCCGCCCGGTCGCGCTTCTGCAAACTGTCGGCATAGACCGACTCAAAACGCTTGCCGTTGGCCAGACGCATATTACAGAACTTCAACTGGGGAAGCGAGAGGTCAAACGGAAGCTTCGCGAGCTTCTTGTTGACAGTCTTCGCTCCTGCTACGGTGACACCGCCACCGACACAAAGTTCCACGTTGGTCTTCAGCTCACCCGATGCATCGGGCAGTGCCTCGATGAGGAAGTAGGTCAACCTGTGATCGAGTTTCAGCTCACCGAGCATGAAATCGAAGTCGAGGTCCTCGATCTGGGTGGTCTTGAAGACATAGGCATAACCCTTACCCGTGCCCTTCTGGGTGAAGGACTGGTTATAGATATTGCAAGTGTAATAGACCGTTCCCTTGAAGAGCGGTATGTTGAGTTGTCCATCAAAGTAGAACTTGTTGAAATTGTTCTGGATGATGGAGATATAGAGGTGGTCGAGTGTATATTTGAAACCATCAATCTCACCCTCCTTACCCGTAGAGTAGTCGATGATATTCTTCAGACCCGCGTCGAGCGTAATGCCGGAGCGGTCGATGAACATGTTCTCCATCGTGAAGGACATCGGGTCGTCGCCGTTGCCAATCTTGATGGACTCGGGGAAGCGCATGTTGATCTTCTTGATGAAGAGTCCCTCCCAGAGCTCGTCCTGGCCCGTGGAGATACCAGCCTTGGCACGGTCGAAGTCCTCCTTGGGGAAGACCATGCCGTCGCCATTGCGCGTGGCAGAGAGATCGACGACGACCGTCGAGGCGCCAAAGGTGAAGCCCGGCAGATCGACGTGCTCAAACTCATCGAGGTTGGCCTCGACGAGGAAGTCGTCCCAGCTCGACAGCGTAGTCTTGATATGGAGCATGGGACTCTCCTCCGTCGGTTTGCCAGAGGAATCGACCTTCTTGAGGTCTTCGGGCATCTTCATATCGACGTCGAGGGTCAGACCGACAAACTTGTTGTCGCTCCAAGCCACGAAGCAGCCGTCTGCAGGCTCTATGACATCGGTCGGCGCCTTGAAAGTACACTCAAATCCCGTCTTCTTCTCCTCGATGACAAAGTCCTTGAGCAGGGCCACCATGCCACCCTCGGGGATGAGACTGGACGGACTGATACAGAGGCGCGGCGCACCAAAGACGAGGATCTGCTTCTGCGTGACCTCGCTCTCGGGCACGACACAGGTGCCAAAGATATCCATCGTGGCAAACGTCGGAGCAAACTTCATCTTGTTGATGGTCAGTCCGACGGGTGTCGTATTATACTCTTCGGGGATCTCCAGCGGGAAGGTCACGTCCTCCAGATTGCCCTTCAAAAGGTTGGAGACAAACGCCTTGCCCTTCTGGAAGTCCTGGTAGTACTCTGCGATTTCGGGCAGGTCATCGGCCAGACCACGTATCTTGCCATTGGCCTCCTCCTGCAGACGGTCGGCATAGGGCAGTCCTGTGTCACCGATAAGGTTGTCGATACCCCAGTCGGAGAAGAGTTTGTCAACGACCTCCGAGGAGCGCATCTTCACACCTTCCTTGCCGCCCCATGTCTCGACCACACCCTCATAGACCTGGTCTTCGGTGTTGATGGCTATGTCGGAGAACTCCACGGCAAGCTTCCATGTGAGCAGCAGAGGTGACCACACCACGTGGCCGTTGCCCGAGAAGTGACCGGGCTTACCCTCCACAGCCTTCAGGTCGCCATCGAGGATGAACTTGTACTCACCTATCATCACCTCGCTGCCACGCAAGTCGTCGGCAGACCGGGCGGTGGGGCTCGTGTTCTCGATCTCTATCTGGTTGCGACACTTGAAGAAGTTGTGGCTGATACGTTCCGCCATGGCCGCGTCGAAGGTGTTGAGCGAGTCGTTGAGGAAGTGGATCGACTCCTCGTTGAGCGACTTCGGAACGACGCGCAGGAAGAGATAGTCGCCCTTGGCAACCTTCTCACCGAGCACCGACCAGCCGATGGAGTCGCTGCGCTGGGTGAGATTCCGGTTGGTGTAGATAGGCTTCTCCTTGAGCATCTCCTCCCGATCCTTGTACTCGCGGGCCGCATAGAGCTCCACGTCGTAGCTGAAGCGGATCGTGTCCTGTCGCACACCGTCACCGGAGTAGTAGCGCGGCCGCTCCCAATTGAGATTGAGGGCGTCGCCCACGAAGAGCTTTCTCGCTCCTCCGTCAGGGGCGAAATAGGGTGACGTGATGCGCGGGTTATTAAAGACGTATAGCGAGTCGGGAGCGTCGCCGTCGGCTCCCAGTCCGACGATGCGGATGCCACCCTTGCCCACGGTGAAGCGCACGGGTGCGGAGCGACCATCGTCAGTAAATATATACTTACGGTGCGAGCCCGCTATGGTGTCGGGACGTGCCGTGACCTGCACGAGGACATCCATGCTGCCCTTGGCCTTGGCAAAGGTCTCGGCGGGCAGGTCATGGCTGAGCGTCCGTAGGTTCTTGGCCTCGTAGAGGGCTGGCTGGCTCTCCATCAAGCTGCGGCGGGCCGCCTCGCTGGAGAGATCCATATCCTTGACCGCCTCGACGGCTTTCAGTTCATAGGAGAAGGTGACGGGAAGCACCGACGGATTGTCCGAGACGGGTGCCTTCCAGTCGATAGTGACAGATCGCTGGGCGCTGAGCGTGTCGCCACCCGCTGCCATCATCGGATCGCTGACCACGGGCGGCGCAAAGGTCACACGCCCGTCGGGTGAGCTGGAGGAATAGTCCTTGATGCGGAAGAGGCGCAACTGGCTGCGTCCGTCGTTCTGGATATTGATATAGTCGAGCGCACCGATCTGTGTGGCATTGGATCGTGCCGTGACCTGCGCGACATAGGTTTCAAAGGGAGATAATCCGTTGACAATGCTCGCAGGCAGCATACACTGCGCCACGGTGAGGCCCGTGACCTGATAGACCACGGGGTTGCGCTCGATGGCCTCCAGGGGATCCTGGAGTGGCATCTGCTGTACGATTTTCAGGTCGTAGGTATAGTTGCGCGGCTTCGGATCGCAGTTGACCTGCGGCGCAGTCCATGTGAGGATGGGGGTCTGCTTGACGAGAGTGGCGATGTCGCGGTTCTCAAAGTCGCCCGTGGAGACGGGCATGAGCCACTCGGGAGCTTTTGCCTGGTAGCAGACACGAAACATCGTACGGCTGAGAGCAGGGTTGCTGATCAGTACAGGCGTGGGGGTGTTCGGATTCCACTGATAGGCATTGATGATGATCTCGTAGGTACCCTCAGGCAGGTTGCCGAAGGAGCCAGAGGTGACATCGGAGAACAGATTGGACGGCATCGAGACGTCCGAGGATCGGACGTGGTTGAACATCGTCCGCATCTCCGCTGCGGTGAGAACGCGCGTGGCACCCGCACCAACCTCGATAGGCTGGCGCGGCATGGTCTTGGCCGGCACGACGACCTCAAGCCCCGAGGCTGGCGTGACCTGCCGCAGCTCCGCGCCGAAGAAGATCTGCTGGGCCTCGGTGGAGGGATTCTGTACGGTGATGTTGAAGTACTGCCCGGGGTTGGACAGATAGTACATCACTTGCGGCGGCAGCACGTCGCGCAAGGGCATGACATTGACGTTGACGCTTTGGGCCAGCGCAGCGGCGAGGCTCAACAGGGCCAGCATCAGTGTGGCGGTGTATCTTCGCAGTCTCATGTTCTCTATGTATTGGTTTTGTTTCCCCCCGCCTACCACGTCGGGCCGTGGTATTTGGAGGATGATGGTCTCTTGGCATTCCTTCCTGCCTTCCCGCCGGAACGGGGTCGGCGGCGAGGGTGGTCTTGGTGACGCCAGCTGCCAACGGAGGTCGGCTTAGGCGTGGGATCACGATCCTGTACGGTATCGTGTGGCGGTCGAGGCATTGGGGCGGGAGATGGGATCACCGGCCCTTACTGCCTTTCTCCTTCTGTTCCTTCTTATCCTTCTTCTTCGCACTCACTTGGAGGAGCGTGAAGGTGTAGAGGTAGTTGAACGTCAGCCTCACGTCGCGGTTGTCGAGCGTGCTCCTCGTCTTCTCCAGATTGACGTCGCCATACTGGCTGAAGGAGGCTCCGAGGCTGAACGAGTGGTATTTCTTGAGGGTGTAGCTCGCCGACAGGTCCACGCCCATGGAGAGGCTCTTGGAGTGGTGGCGCACCTCGTTGTAGTTGAGCGACACCGTGGCCGACGTGCTGAGGTTCTTCTCCTTGAGGAAGGAGCGTCCCGTGGAGATCGAAGCCACGTCGGAGGAGTACTCCGAATTGAAGCCCTTGGTGTTTTGGTGGCTCAGTGAGAAGGTGAAATTGGTCTCCCAAGGCTTCACATTGAGGTTGTAGGACGCACCCAGGGCGAGCGTCTTCACGTCGGTCTGTCCCACGGAGAACTTGTTGAGGTCGCGGTTTTCCGTGTAGTTGGCCGAGAGCGAGATGGTGTGGTCGAACAGTTCGCCGGGCAGATTGTAGGTCGGCACGAGGCTGAAGGAGTGGAGCACACGGTGTATCTCGGTGGTGTCGTTGACCTGTGCCGTACCATCGCCCTGCGACTGCAGGTAGCCATTGTACATCGCCGTGACGTTCATCCGGTCGCTGATACGGAGCGAAGCCATCGCGTTATAGACATAACCACGGGTGGTATAGAGCTGCTGCTTGGCGAGGTTGTCCTCCTGTCCAGAGAAGGACGCGCTGAGCGTGAGGCGATGGAAGAGGGTCGTCCCGGCACTGAGGCCGAGCGTATGGTAGTTGTTGGATGTGTAGTACGTTCCAAGCGAGACGTAGTCGGGCTGGATGTATTTATAGAAAATGCTCGCATTGAAACCCTTCAGCGTCAGTCCGAGCGTGGCGTCGCCTGCAAAGCGGAGACGCGAGGTGTAGCGGGTCTCGAAGATCTTGTCAAACCGACGTGCCTCGTCGGTCATGACCTGCTGCGACTCGCGGTCGGCGGTGAAAGCC
>ULVA01029468.1_pt1 | contig 15131 bp, 15 predicted proteins | sample 1958811 | NCBI WGS metagenome assembly ULVA01 (sample SAMEA4835768, study PRJEB28245) | human gut metagenome | biome: gut microbiome; material: fecal sample | place: Denmark | collected 2008
GCAACCGAGCAACAAAGAAGACATGATCTTGTTACCTGGGTTGATGAAGTAGCCGAGCCACTCGTCGATGAACTCCTGAGTCATAGCACGAGCCTTCATATAAGCGCTCATGTTGATTTCAGGCACCTCGAAGCCCTCGTTCTTCAGCATGCTGATAACTGAGATTACGTCTGGGTGAACCTTACCCCATGACAATGGCTCGATGGCTGTATCGATGATGTCAGCACCATTGTTGCAGACCTCGAGGATAGAAGCCATAGAGAGACCAGGACCTGAGTGGCCGTGATACTGGATGATGATCTGTGGATACTTGTCCTTAATCATCTTGGTGAGTTTGCCGAGGAATGCTGGCTGGCCGATACCTGCCATATCCTTCAAACAGATTTCCTCTGCACCGGCAGCGATGAGCTGGTCGGCGATGTTCATGTAATATTCCAGGGTATGAACAGGAGAGTTGGTGATACAGAGTGCACACTGTGGAGTCATGCCACCCTCCTTTGCCCACTTGATAGAAGGAATGATGTTGCGCACATCGTTCAGTCCGTCGAAGATACGTGTGATGTTGGTACCCTGCTTAGCCTTTACCTTATACATAAGGGCGCGCACGTCGTCAGGCACAGGATACATACGAAGAGCGTTCAATCCGCGGTCGAGCATGTGAGTCTTGATACCCACCTCGTTGAAAGGTTTGCAGAATGCGCGTACGGCATCGTTAGGGTTTTCACCTGCCAGGAGGTTAACCTGTTCGAAGGCACCGCCGTTAGTCTCTACACGGCTAAAGCATCCCATTTCGATGATAACTGGGGCAATTTTAGCCAACTGATCCTTGCGTGGCTGGAACTTACCAGAGCTCTGCCACATGTCTCGATAAACGAGACTGAACTGAATTTTCTTCTTCATTATTCTTGTTCTTTTTCTTTATATTCGATGTATGAATTAAATTCCAAGGTGCAAAATTAGACAAAAAAATTGAGAAATCGTCCTATTCGCCTCTTTTTTTATATTTATTATGTAATTTACTTCAATATTTCCTTCTTCATCTTGCTGTTCAGCTTCTCGGCTGCAGCATGGGCCTTGGCGTTGGCCTTCATCGCATTGAGCGAGCGGTGGAAACCCTGGATGCGACCCTCACGATCAGAGAGAGCCAGACTGTCACCCTTCATATATACAAAGGTGAAGGTATCGCGCTTCGTCTTTCCGTTGATCACCACGCCCTCCAGCTCGCGGCGGCCCTGCACCAGAATCAGTTTGCCGTTATAGGCATGCCATTCCGTATACTGAGGCACATCAGGATATTCTACCGGGCTGTCGTCGTCCACATCTTTATTTATCATCACCCTGCCCACGGCCATCGCCTCGCTCATGCGCTTCAGGGTGAAGCCATACTGACGCGGCACCATATAGGTTTCTACGATGCTGTCGGGCATATTGGCAAGGATTCTCGCCTGCTGGCGCTTGCTCAGATGCGATACATCGCGCTGCTTCGGCATCACCGGATAGGTCCAGGTGGCCTTCAGCTGGTCCAGGTCTATCACCATGTCGGCACGGTTCTTCTCATCCTTCTCCTCGCATGGCATCACGCAAACCCAGTCGCCCACCTCTATATCTCCAAACACCTGATGGTTGCGAGTGGCATCCAGAATGTTGTATCTCACGGGGTCGCCGCCTCCGTTGGGCAGCAGCACCAGCGCGGTATCCGAGCAGCCCAGGCAGGCAAGTCCGTAGATAGCCCTGTCACCCTTAGCCGGTTTCGAGAGACTGATGGCGAGTTTCGAATTGTCCATACGTGGTGGTTTCTTTCCCCTGTGACATGCTGCGAGGGTTGTGGCGGCTAGCGCCAGTGTAAGTATTGTCTTGGCTTTCATCTTTCTATTCATTATTTCAGATGCAAAACTACAACTATTTTTTGGAAGCACCAAATATTGAATCGTAAAATAATTAAAAAAATAGGTGATATATTTTGTAGTGTCTCGATTTTGCATTACCTTTGCAACCGTTTTTTGGGATCAACATCCCCCTCGTCCTGCCACACACGCCGGATGATGAAAAGAAATAGGACCAACTCAAGAATTATATGCAACAAGAGAATATGACAGACAAGACAAATACACACGCTCTCCCGGTATGGACCGAGGTAGAGTATACCGCATTATGCAAAAACCCGTACCTGTTAACCCCATTCTTCATCCCTAAGGAGGCGAAGTGCTTCACGTGCCGCGAAGATGGCACGAGGGAAGAAGAAAGAATGGTTTTCCTCGTTTTCAAATCTACTGCAGCCCCTACTGATGCCGAATGGGAAGATGATCCTGTTCCGGGCGAGATGTGGGTGCGAGCGCTGGGCGATGACGATGAGGAGATTGAGCCTGCCAAGGTGATTTACCTGGGTCAGGACATCGAGGATTTCATCCGTGTAGCCGCTGAGGACGACCAGACCATCACCTTCGATTTCTGGTGGCGCCACGGCGAGGTGAAGGTGGAGAAGGCTGAGAAGACGGATGACGGATTCGTATGCCGCAAGGATGATTTCGGCGATGACGGACTGGCTGTTACCCTGATTCCTGAGGACGGCGGCAATCCGGTTGTCCTCCGTCTTCAGATTCCTTACATCGGTTTCTCGCTCTACGATGCCGAGGGCAACAAGGTGCATGGCGAGCTGAGCATTCCGCAGGATAAGGTGGATGACTACACCTACGAATTTGTGGGCGATGACAACAACGACCGTTTCACCCTTCAGCTTGACAGCAACAGGCTGGTTTACATGTGTGTATTGCGCCATGAGGACCATCAGCTGGTGGTTCGCAACCAGCGCGACCGTCTTTCGGTAGTAGATCAGATTCCTACCGAGGGCAAGCTTTCTGAGTTGCTGATGAACACGAATTCTGCGCTCATCAAGAACAGGAATCACCGTTGGCGCATTCAGATTGAGGGCACCACGCTGTCTCACGAGGTTGAGTTGAATGTAGATGCGGCATCTCTGGTAGCTTTTGCTGAGGAGCAGATGCAGAAGGGCATGGAGATTGACGAGCTGGGGCAGCATCTGATGGCACTGGAGCAGAAGTATCATTTCCAGTGGTTCTGGCTGAGTGAGGACGACTGGAGTCATGACAATCCGGTGTTCGACATGTTCATGAAGCAGCTTTGTGCCTTTTCGTATGTCAGTCAGAATCCTGTTCAGGCAGATGCGTTGATGGCAAGGAACTACAAGCGTAAGATTCGCCGTTACAGCAGTATGCTGAAGGCTCACAAGCGTGGTGAGTTGAATCTTTTTGAGGAGAGTGATGAGGTGCGAGCCGAGTATCTCCGCATCTTCCAGGGTTTCCACCAGCCTTTCGTAGAGGCTTTTGAGAAGGAAGAAGAGGAATAATCATTAAAGTTTTATCCCTCACATCCCTCACTTTTTCTCTTTTCAAAATATTAATCACCTGATAATAAGAGAATTATCTATTTAGAAAAGCGTGATGGATGGATAAAATATTTACAATATCCATCACGCTATCCATCACTAATAGCCTTCATCTATCACGTTTTTCAGCTTATCTTCTTGCAAAAAGCAAGAAGATCTTTGCAGAATATGGTTATGGGACCTGGCGAAAACGGACCACACGTTGTGCTGCGCTGGCTCACGGATATTACTGCGTCGGGATACAGATATTACTGCGTCGGGATACAGATATTACTGCGTCGGGATGCAGATATTACTGCGTCGGGATACAGATATTACTGCGTCGGGGTACAGATATTACTGCGTCGGGGTACGGATATTACTACGTCGGGGTACGGATATTACTGCGTCGGCTAGCGCAGACGTATCCGTAGGCTTATTGAGACGGCTGAATCAGCAAACTGAGACGGCTGAATTCGCTGACAGAACTACTTGAATAGCCCGACCGGGATAAAAACAAAACGGGCGGACCTCTTTTCACGAAGAAGACCGCCCTGTTTCCTAATTAAACTTTGTTTTGCATTAAAGAAATGCAATGCTTGAGCAAAAATATTTTTATTTCTCTATCAGTCCCTCTACATACTTGCAGAGGATACCGATGCCCTTGAGGTTTTCGCCACCCTGTGGAATGATGATGTCAGCATAGCGCTTGGTGGGTTCGATAAACTGCTCGTGCATCGGCTTCAGGACCTTGAGGTATCGGTCTACCACCATCGATACGGTGCGACCCCTGTCGATGGTATCACGCTGAATGTTGCGTATCAGGCGCTCATCAGCATCGGTATCCACGAACACCTTCAGGTCCATCAGGTCTCTCAACTTCTTGTCCACCAGCGTCATGATGCCTTCGATGATCACAACCGGTTTGGGGTCAACGTGAACCGTTTCCGGTTCACGGTTGCATTTGATATAACTATAGGTGGGTTGCTCTATCGCCTTGCCAGCACGCAGATCAGCGAGCTGCTGGTGCAAAAGCTTCCAATCGAATGCCGACGGGTGGTCGAAATTGATCTGATGACGTTCTTCCTCGGTCATCTGCGAGGTATCGTTATAATATGAATCGAGGGGCACCACAGCCACATAATGAGGCGGCAGCACTTCTACGAGTTTCTTCACCACAGTGGTCTTGCCGGAGCCTGTACCTCCCGCAATGCCAATAACGGTCACTTTATCTTTCATATTCTTTCTTCTTTCTATAAGATTTCATCAAACATCTTGCGGTAGAATTCAGCCTTCTTCTCCACTGCCATAGGATAGGCACGGGAACTGGAGGGCATGCGGTACAGACGGAGTCTGCGGCCCTCGAATTGGAATTCTGCATAGCCTCCCATCTCAGGCTTTTCCTTGATGCCAAAGTGTTCTGAAAATACCTTCGTGGCAAGCTGGCCGGCTGTGAGCACCGCCCTGCAATGGGGCAGCTGGCGGAGCATGCCGTCGAGATCGGCGGGCTGCACGATCTGCAGATCCTTATCGGATGCCGTATTCTTGGTGCGTATCACCTGCTGTGCGGTATCATAGATGGCGACGCCCTTCTCCCTGAGAAATTCCTTAATAGCATCGAGGCGGTAGGTCTTCTTCTCTACATCCACGAAATGGAACTTATCCTGGAAGTAGATAATCCCGAATATCCTCCACATATCATTCTGGAAGTTAGGATAATACCAGGGCATGCACCACCGCTTTTCTGCAGGCGGAAACGTGCCGAGCATCAGCAGCCGCGCATTATCGGGCAGCCACGGCTCAAAAGGATGATTCTCAACCATTTTCTACTTTTTTTCCTTCACCAGATACATCACTACCGGCAGGTGATCGCTGTAGCCGTTAAGCCATCTGCCGCCTGCCTTGGTACGCAAAGGAGCACCCTTGTACTGGCCCTCCTGCTGGATGAGGTAATCGCGGCGGAAGATGTGGTTCTTCCAGAACTTCAGAGAACTGTAGTCCTTGTTCTTACTATCCCTGTTCAGGAGATTAGGCGTGATGACAATCTGGTCGAAGAGATTCCATGAACCGCTGTAGAACAGGGTTCCCTTGCCCTCCTTGGCCAGGATGTTATACCATGGATTGTACATATCATCGGCACCTACCTCGCTGATTTCAGCTTTCGCCTTCAGCACCTTGTGCATGCTGGCGTCGGTAGGATCATCGTTCATATCACCCATCACGAACACTTTCATCGCCGGGTTCAGACGGAGCAGACTGTCTTTCACAACCTTAGTCTGGCGCGCTCCGCTCTCGCGATAGAACGAACCGGAGAAACGGCTTGGCCAATGGCATACGATGACAGCCACATCCTCGCCTGCCAGTTCACCGCGAACAGTGAAGAAACCACGGGTCTTGTAGGCTGAATCCTTGGCGAGTTCCTGTACGTAAGGCACCAATCGGGTGTTCTTCACCGTGAAGAGTGCCGGATTATAGAGCAGCGCACAATCGATGCCTCGCTTATCGGGACCCTCGATATGGCAGAACTGCATGTTTCTTGCCTTGAGAGGCGGCTGTGCGGTGAGATCTTTCAGCACGTTGGCATTCTCAACCTCAGACAGACCGATGAAGGCACAGCCCACGTTAGGCAGCACATCGGTACCCATGTCGGCAAGTGCACGCGACATATTCTTGAGTTTATTGGTATATTTCATACCATTCCATCCCTTAGCCGGGAGATACTCGTAATCATTCTTACCGGCATCATGACAGGTATCGAAGAGGTTCTCCTGATTGTAGAAACCTACAGCATACACTTGAAACTGCCTGTTGCCTGAAGTCTGCGACTTCTTTTTCTGTGCTGTAGCGCCCAGCCCTATCATGAGGAGGGCAGCCAGCAAGAGCAATTGTTTTCTCATACAATATTAATTATTAATGTATACCTTATTATATATGTATTTCTTAAATTCATAAGGAAATACGCAGCAAAGATACCTAAAAAACCGGAAATATCTCCATAAAAACGAATATTTTTTCAGTTTTCATGCATTTTTAACATAAATAACTTCTCTTAAAAAAAATTTTTTTGTTACTTTGCAGCACTTATAATTATTTTTGATCGGGACAGAAGACACAAGACCAGAAACCATGATAAGTCCCCCTTACAGTTTACCTAAACAAAATCCAACGGAACTATAAATATATCATCACTGCGAAAGAAGACTGCTGTCACCGACAGTTAAACTTAATACATATAAACTATGCAGAAGAAAGTAAACTTAGCAATGTTAGCGCTCTTCTCGTGTTCATTGGCTATGGCTTTGGGCGAGGATGATGACATGTCATCCAATGTTACCATCTACACCACAGAGACAGGCAGCACCCTTAATTCGTTCACTTTTACCTACGACTTCAGCAGCGTAAGCAGCAAGTACTTTACCATCTGGAACAATACTGTTGGTGCTCTCTACATTGAGAAGATCATCATCACATTGAAGTAATTCCCCTAGTAGATATTATGTATTAGAAAAAATACTGTTCCCCATCGTCCTCTACACAAACAGAGACGATGGGGATTTCTTTTCATCCATTAAAAACATAGTTGGCAGGAGGGAACGCGAACCTACGTATTATGCTCATTTCTAAAATATTTCTTAAAAAGAAGAAGAAATATTTGGTGGTTTCAGGAAAAAAGCGTAACTTTGCAGCCTGAAATTGATAACAGGCTATAATGGGCATGCCCCGATAAGGGACACGAAATGATGCAACGAGCATCCCCATGACGTCTAATTTTAATAACCCAATAAAAATAAAAAAGAAAAATGAAAAAAGGTATTCATCCAGAGAATTATCGTCCTGTAGTATTCAAGGATATGTCTAACGGCGATATGTTCCTCTCTCAGTCTACATGCAAGACTAACGACACTGTTGAGTTCGAAGGCGAGACTTATCCAGTTGTTAAGATTGAAATCTCTAGCACATCTCACCCATTCTACACAGGTAAGAGCAAGCTCGTTGATACAGCGGGTCGCGTAGACCGCTTCATGAACCGTTACGGCAAATTGAAGAAGTAATAATATACCTTTTTTATAAGGATATATTTATTATCGCAAAGATACTGAGTGCATTCCAGCGTAGTTGCATATACGTAGGAATGCACTTTTTTTCTCTCACTACTATTCCTCATACAATCGATTTTCTACATATCTCTCTATATATATAGAAAGCACTAAACCTTTAACTTAATAAACATTATCGAGAATTATGAAGCATACTAAGTTTTTTATCTTAGCACTCGTAGCTGCGATGACATTCTCTGCCTGCGGTACTGATGATTCGCTGGAGATTACAAAAACTGATCAGGGAAACGGTAGTAATAGTAGTAATAATGGTGGCGAAAATACTGGCGGTGGTTCTGGTGGTAGTACAGGCGGCGAATCAACCGATAAGTACAATACAAACAAGAATGTGGCTATAGTCAACATGCCTAAAGTGGTAAGAAATGCTATTGGTGGTTTAGAGTTCCCTAAACTCAAGAGCAATGGCACCAGCTACCCTATTGTTCACATAGATAAAACCACAGGTATGTTGAACTATTCTACAGAATGGGACGACAACATGAAGAGCCAGAGATGGAGTTGCTATACTTTCAACACAACCAATACGAAACAAAATATAAAGGGAAGATATGAGGCACCTTATGGTCAAAGACAATATCCTTGGGATATAGACCTTCAAGAACAATGGAACATCGTTGATTTTACAGATGATCCAACACCGACAACACAGCACATGGACCATGGTCATATCTGTCCAAATGCAGACAGACTATATAATGCAAATCAACGCTATCAAACATATTATATGACCAACATGCAGCCCCAATACAGAGATTTCAACCAGCATGGCACCTGGTTTAATATGGAGAATGAGCTGCGCAAGCTGGCTCCAAAGATCGATTCTGATACTCTGTTTATCGTAAAGGGTGGAACTATTGACCCGGTAGGCAGCGAGAGTAATCTCCTGGGTTGGAAGAAGAATGGTGCTTCTAGCGAAACCCAGAAACCAGGCTATATCCCAATACCAAAGTATTTCTTTGTAGCTGTACTGAAAAAGGAGCTAAACAAGATCACCAACCAGTATACATACAGCGCTTTCGGCTACTGGTTCCCTCACGTGGACAAGGCATTTGAAAGGGGCGATAAACTCGGCAACTATGTGGTAAACATCAAGACGTTGGAAGACAAAACCGGCATCGACTTCTTCTGTAATCTCCCGGATGAAACAGAGAAGGAAGTGGAAAACGTAGATGCAGAAGCTCTCAAGAAACTTTGGCGCTTTAAATAAATCAGACTTTAAATAAAAGACTATATACAAACAAAAGAATCCGCTCTCTCAAATCAATGAGAGAGCGGATTTCTTGGTTTATATCATCATCTTCTCGGCAACTTCTTGATTGCATGTGGCATGAATGCCCTGCCGGTAGCCTTACCGAAGCTAGGAGCTACGGAATCGGTTGCAGCAGAACGGGTCTTCTTACGGGCTCCACTCGGATCGTAGCGCACTAAATCGATTTGCATCACATCGCCCTTAGCCTTACCAGTTCCTATCATATAACCATAGAACACATCCTGGCCCTTTTCATCACCCAGATAGAAACCATACTGCTTAGCACCTGCATCCATCACATAGGTAGCACCAGAATTATAACGAATATAAATATCACCATTCTTATCGATGTACCAGGTAAACTTCAGAGTCTGGGATTCATTACTTCCATCATCGGCATAATCCACTTCTACACCATTACCACTGAGCGAGTTAACCTTATCACCCGCCTGATAGAACGTCATCTCGGCATCGAAACTGTAGTTATTGCGAGACTGGCCGTCCTCAGCAAGTTCAGAGAGCATCACAGAGCCTCTCCAGTCGCCTGTAAGAGTCTGAGCCTCCAACAGCTGGTCATCATTCTGAGAGCCGTTAGAACCGTTGTTCCAGTCGCCCTGGTTCCATCCCCAGCCACCATGATTATAGTCATCATACCAATAATAATCATCATACCAGTAATCATCATCATCACATGAGGTAAATGAGAAAGATGCTGCAGCTATCGCCATCCACATCCATATCCGATTAAACTTTTTCATATCTTGTTTCCTTTCTTCAAACTAAATTCCTTATTGCCTTACTTCACTACAAAACGGCGAACAGGCTTCTGATTATCATCTGCCACCTTAACATACTCTACAGAATCCTTAGCTCCGCGAGAAACTATCTGGGTGTTCTCCAAGCCCGAATGCTGCTTGCTGTAGCCCCAACCATCATCGTAGTCCCAATCGTAGCCCCAGTCATAATCGCGCCAGTTATAGCTGTCAAAATCACGATAAAGTTCGAAATAAGCACGGTTGCCGTTATCAGCCCCTACATATCCAGAGAACTTGCGGTCGCTCAAAGCATAGTCGTAAATCACAACATCGCTACCCTCATCAAGAAGAGAGATATAGATATTTCTGTTGCGAACTGTCCATTTAATACGGTTTGCGATATAGTTATTGCCATGCCAGTGATTTCCCTGAAAGTAATCAATCCAATAGCCTGTACCGGAATAGATGCCATCATTCTGGTCGAATCGGATTACCGAGTAGAGGGCATTGTGATTATCATATTCTACCAACATATTACCCCTCCATGTTCCATCGAGGGTGTATGCAATATCAGAATCATCATCACATGAGGTGAGAGAGATGCTCATCAAAGCTATGAAAGCCATTGTGAGAAGAGTAGTAAACTTTTTCATATCAATTTATCAGTTAAGTTATTTATATTCTTATATCTTCTAATTATTGAGCTCTCGAAGAACAGCATTCTTTCTTGAACTCGATGCAAAGGTAGTGGTTTTTCCGGCTACCACAAAGGGGAAAAGGATACAAACTGAGGGGGAAATCCCTATTCTTTAGAAAAACATGAAGAAAATTCAGAAATAACCAGTAGCGAAACAACATACGCTAAACAAAAGAAAAGCAGGGAGATAACAACCAAATATTACACCTATTCTATGAAAAGTGGAAGATTTTAAGGCGCAAACATAAAAAAATACACCTGATAAATACGTATTCTCAATAATTTTCACTACCTTTGTTGCGATTAATAAACGTATACGAATAAAAATGATGAAAAGAAAATTATATATCACACTATTAGGACTGCTCTCTACCATTATGACAGCAGCTGTACCCTACTGCGATGTGAGAAAATTCTCTATCACAGACGGACTCGCTGCCAATACCATCTCAGACCTCAAACAAGGTAAAGACAACCTCATGTGGTTCAGTACATGGAACGGACTGTCGTTCTATGATGGCTACAAGTTTCATACTTTCAGAGACAACCCCGATGATATTGACGTCCTGTCAACCAACCGTATACTCCAAATAGAACCATCCTATAACAACAACGTGTGGTGTATCACATACGACCACAAGCTCTACGTATACGATACCCACTTCTGCCGGTTCTTTGCTGTAGGACAGAAATTCAACGAACTGTTCAACATCGACCTGCGCGTGAGCCAGGTATACCCAATGAAAAACGGAGCTACATGGTTTACTTCAGAAAATGGAAAATACATCATCCGATCAGCAGGAAGAACCTTTGATGAGCGGAACATAGAACTCATCAAAGTAGGAGAAAAGGGACTCAGAAGCGGAAATGTATGGTACATCCAGCGAGATATACACGGAAGAGAATGGGTGCTTACCGACAAAGGCGCATGCATATACAACTCGAAATTTCCAAGCAAACTGCCTTTCAAATGGCTCAGAGGGGTGGGAGAAGATGAGTTCCTGGCAACTGAAGACGGTAAACTGGCAAAATATGACCTGCAGAACCGACTCACCATGATACCAATGCCAGAAGGCGTAACCCGTATCAACGAACTGAAAAATACAGGTTACCAGCTCCTGCTGGCAACCAATCTGGGTGTGGTCATCTACAACCCGCGCACCTTCAAGTTTGATATCATCAACGTACAGAGCCCGAGTCAGCCTCTGGCAGAGGTAAAGAAGATTTATACCGATGCTTTCGGTATGGTATGGGCATTCACTGACGGCATGGGAGTAACCCTCGTCAATCCGAAGACCGGACAGAAACAGTGGCTCTTTGCCGACCAGGACGACCCGATGGACCGCACAACCTGCGAAAGCAATTTCATCACACAAGATGAACACAAGACCCTCTGGGTAGTGCCAAGAGGAGGAACCTTCAGTTATTTTGACCGCAAGGCAGGAAAACTGGTGCCTTATCTGCTGAGAAGCAATTCATCGGGCAACTACCGCATACCGAAGATTACGAAATATGTACTCTCAGACCAGGGAATCCTCTGGCTGACAGGCTCTCACGACCTGACACAGGTAGTCTTCAAATATCACCCTTACATTATCAACAAGCTGGATGTGGGCGAAGACGAAGTGTTCTCGGTGAATGCATCGCCAGACGGACATATCTGGGCTGGTTATCACAACGGAGTAATCCAGGTGCTCAACGCATCCTACCAAAGCATCGGATACCTGTCGCCAAGCGGACAGATTGTGCCACAGCAAGTAAACTTCGACGAGAAGGGCATCTTCGCCATCCACTTCGATATCAAGGGAAGAGCATGGATAGGAACCAACGGAAATGGTGTCTATCTGATAGATAAAATGCAGGTAAGACACTTTGTTTATGATGCCAACAACCCGTCATCGCTGCCGTTCGACAAGATACAAGACATTGTAGCCGACCGTACCGGACGCATCTGGATAGGTACCTACGGAGGTGGGCTGGCACTTGTTAACGAGGCGGCAGACGGCAGTATCAGCTTCATCAGTAAACGGAACGGCCTTCCTTGGGAGAAACGGCACTACGACCGCATACGCCGCATCTGCTGCACCACTACGGGAACCATTCTCGTAGGAACTACAGATGGTCTCATCACCTTCAGTGATGCCTTTACAAACGCAAGAAAGATCAATTACCACAAGACTTACTACATACCGAACGATACAACAAGTCTGGCTGCAAACGATATGAACAATATCCTGGAGCACACCAGCGGCAAGATGTATATCTCGCAACAGGGCGGTTTGATGGAAGAGATTGTGAGCAAATCGCTCCTGCAAGACAACCTGAAGATGAAATACTTCCATGCCATCGATATTAACGAAGGCATCGTACAGGGCATGGTAGAAGACAACCAGGGAAGAATCTGGGTAATCAGAGAATCGAGTATCGACTGCGTAAACCCGAAAACGGGCCAGTGCAATGTGTTTGGACCTAACGACTTCGACTTCAACATGTCGTTCTCGCAAAGCCGTCCTTACCACGATCCGGCAAGCAACAACATCTCGGTAGGTACCCCGATGGGACTGATTACCTTCAATCCGGCTACGCTGAAGAAGAGCAACTACCAGCCTAAAGTCATCTTCAGTTCCCTCCATTATAGCGGAGAGAAGGAGTCGGAACCTATCCTGCACAAGGATAAAGTGGTGATTCCTGCCAACAAGCGAAATCTGACCATCAACTTCGCATCGCTCGACTATCAGCGTAAGTATCAGACCAAATATCTCTATCGCATAGATGGTTATACAGCTCCAGGCGTGTGGATATCAAACGGAAGCAGCAATAGCATCGGCTTTAACCGTATCAGTCATGGCGATTACGTACTCAAGGTGAGAGCCACCAACTCTCATGGTGTATGGAGCAAGTATGTGGCAGAACTGCCTATCGAAGTGCGCCCTACCTTCTGGGAAAGCATCTGGGGCAAGCTTCTCATGCTGCTCCTGCTCTTCGGTATCGTAGGCGCAATCTTCTATACCTACAACCAGCGCCAGCGCGAGAACGTAACCCACGAGATGAGCGTGATGAAGAATGAGTTCTACAACGATGCAGCCAACCGTCTGAGAACCCCTCTAACGCTCATCGGAGCCCCGGTAAAAACCGTTTTGGATACCGAACCGGGTATCACCCGAAAGGGCAAGGAACTGCTGAGAATGGTAATAAACAATGCCAACGAAATGCTGGTAATGCTGGACAAGGCTCAGAGATACGGCAACAAGGCAGACTTCTATACGAACAGCGGTCTGACCGAGGAAGATTACGACCTGACAGAAAGGGAGAAAGAGAACGGACAGATTGACGACCGCAATGCATCCGACTATCTGGAAGAAGTAAATAAACAGAAAGAAGATAAGGATGAAGAGGCTGAACGACTGGAAGGAATGGGCAAGGAACAGAAAGAAGCACAGGAAGAAACGAAACTCAAAGACCAGACGGTACTGGTAGTTGAAGACAATGCCGACCTGCGCAAGTTCCTCTACAGTATCCTCTCGCCTACCTATAACGTGCTGCTCTCAGAGAATGGAAAGGCAGGTTTGGTGATGGCCCGCAAGGAGATACCAGACTTTATCCTCACGGACGTTACCATGCCTGTGATGGATGGTTTGTCGATGATTCACGAGATCAAGCAGGATACCACCCTCAACAACATCCCTGTGATGATTCTCTCGGCCAAGGCAAGCGTAGAAGACCAGCAGCGAGGTTTTGATGAAGGAGTTGACGCCTATATCACCAAGCCATTCTCTACCCCTTATCTGCTCGGCCGAATAGAGGCTATCCTCACCCAGCGCCGCAACATTCAGGTGGATATCATCAGAAAGCTGAAGGAAGCTGGCGATAAAGATGCCATAGCAGCCTTGCGAATACTGCCTGCAGTTGTTCCTCAGCCTGCTCTTAACCAGGAAGAAACAAATGCCGAAAACGAAGCGGTTGACCCAAACAGCGAGCTGGCATTTATGGCGGCACAGATGCAGGACAGAACCATGATGCGTGCCTTCAGGTTTATTGTTGAAAATGCAGGCAACCCGGAACTCAAGATAGATGATATCTCGAACGAAATCGGTATGAGCCGAAGCGTACTATATAAAAGGTGAAAGCAACGACCGGAATGACACCGGTAGACTTCGTTCGCCATATACGTATCAAGAAGGCATGCGAGATGTTGCGCAAGACAGACGATACACTGAGCAGCATCGCCTTTGCAGTAGGTTTCACCGACCCTAAGTATTTCTCGAAGGTATTCAAGAAAGAAACGGGTATCGTGCCTACTGAATACCGAAACAGAACGCAGGGATAGCCCGCATCATTACAGATGAAAGCAGTCATCATTACTGATGGCTGCTTTTATCTGTATTGACAAAAAAGTAATACATAATACAGGACATATCTTCAGTTGTTGTCGGGCACAGCCTTCTTTGTTATCGTACACAGCAAAACGTTCAAGCAAGGAAAAAAGCAGAATAGTCATAAAATTGAGCCGTTTTGCTTTGTTTTTTGACCAAATATTGCAAAAAAGTATAAAAATGGGGGGGGTATTTGATTAATTTTCCCTTTTTACTGAAAAAAAACTGAGAAAAAGTTTGGTGTTACAAGAAAATGTAGTATCTTTGCAACAAGTTCTTAGAAAAGTTAAATGATAGATTAATCGTAAACCTCTTTTTCTTTGTTTTTTTGAGGAAAAAGAGGTAAAGAAAAAGAAATGCAGGGTTTGTGAAAATCCTGCATTTTTTATTTTTATAACTTTCATGCAGGCCGTTATGTAGTCTTATAATCTACACACCTTTCTATTCACAAACCCAATTATCTACGGAATCTATATACTCTTAACTGCGATACTATCTACATTATATATATTACGCACAGAACTTTCGCATGTGGTTCAAGTACGGGCTGAAGGCCC
>ULVA01061081.1_pt1 | contig 15008 bp, 9 predicted proteins | sample 1958811 | NCBI WGS metagenome assembly ULVA01 (sample SAMEA4835768, study PRJEB28245) | human gut metagenome | biome: gut microbiome; material: fecal sample | place: Denmark | collected 2008
CAGAGGGTCGAAGACCCTTTGGCAGGGTCAAGGGGCAGCGCACCTTGCGTCTCCCCCAAAAAAATGAAGAGGGTCGAGAGAATTGCTTCTCTCGACCCGTTTTTGCGGGGTTAGTTTGCGTTGGCTTCGTCGATGTACGCCTGCCAAGTGCCGCGCATGGATTCCGCCTTTTCAGCGGGGGTGGTCGCCTGCGCGTACACGTCCCAGATGTACTGGCTGCCGAGGTCGTAGCCGGTCACCATGTCGGAATACCAGACGAACTGATGCTCCGGTTCACGCATCATGGTGATGGTCTCGTCCACGGCGCGCTCGTCGCGGTACTTCTGATAGTAGCCATTCTTCCAGTCGTCGCTGTCGGTGTAGCCGGGGGTGGGGTTGGTGAAGAGGTTGTAAGCGAAGGCAATCTTCCACGCGCGATCCGCGTCGTAGCAAGCCGGGATGACCATGATGTTGTCAGAGGGCGCGTAGAGGTAGGTCTCGGCGCGCGGGCCCTTGGGGAAGAAAACGAAGCCATAGTCGTCTTCCATGTTTGCCAGAGAGCCAGCGAAGTAGTCTTCATGCACCTGCAGGGCGACTTCGCCGTTGATGAACGCACTCTCGAAGTAGTTCCATTCCGCACCTTCGGGCGCCTTCATTTCGTACTTGGACACCATGTCCATGACCCAGTTCATGGCTTCGAGGAAAGCATCGGTTTCCGCCGCGTTGTAGTACTTGCCGTTCTCGTCCACCTGAACGAAGCCAGCGCCGTTGGAAACGAGGGCGGCGGGAATCAGGTGAGAGGAGAAGGACATCATGGCATAACGGTCAATCACGCCGTCGTTGTCGGTGTCGCGGGTCAGCTTTTCGCAGAGCGCTTCAAAGGCTTCCCACGTCCATTCGCCCTTTGCCTGAAGGTCGTAGATCTCTTCGGGGTCAACACCGGCATCGTTGAGCAGGCGCTTGTTGAAGAACACGCCCTTGCGGGGTTCAGCCTTTTCGGGGCGCATACCGTAGATGCCGCCGTCCTTGCTCAGCAGACCGGTAACCGTGCCGTTCCACTTCTCATCGGAGAAGTTCAGGCAGTCCAGCGTGGACAGGTCGTAGAACAGACCCGCCTTGAAAGGCGCGAGGTACGCGCCGGCGCGGAGAATCCAAACATAGTTCTCGTCGCCGCCCGTGGTCGCGAAGTTGGTGAAATCGGAGGGAGAGTCGTTCCAAGTCGTGGCGTTGCGCTGCACAATCTTGAAGTTGTAGGTCTCTTCCAGCCAAGTGCGGTAGTCGTAGGTCGCTTCGCCCGCCGCCGTGGTGGGTTCGTCGTCGTGCCAGTCGGAAGACCACCAGTCGCAGACGGTGATTTCCATGCCGCCGAGGTCGATGACGTTGCCGTCCGCGTCGCGGTAGATGACGATACCGTCATCCTCGTAGGGGTTTTCGACGTCTTCTGCGATTGCCAGCGGCAGGGCGCAGAGAATCATCACCAGAGAGAGAAACAGAGCAAGATACCGTTTCATGGGATTGCCTCCTTTTATTTTATGACCAGCGGGTCATAGGATCGTGGGGGATTCGCCGTGGCTTTGGGTTTATCCGCTGCTGGATTTTCTTGCAGCAGGGGGAATCGCCTCTGCGGAGGCGACCAAAGGGCTTTCCGATCGCCCCTTGGAAACCTTCGGCGCCGCAGCGGGTTGGGTTCAGAGCGGCAGGCACAGCCCGCTGCTTGGAAACCGTGGATAGTGTGCCTAACCTGTGGATAAACACGCGGACACTGTATGAGAGTGTCACCAACTCAATCGCGAAAAGGGTGTCGAGAGGGTCGAAGACCCTTCGCGGGTGCAGGGCAGAGCCCTGCCGGAGTCCAGAGGCAGAGCCTCTGGCGCCTCCCCATTATCCCTTGATGCCGCTTGCGGCGATGGATTCGACGAAGGAACGCTGGGCGAAGAGGTAGAGGACGAGCAGGGGGGCGACGAGCATCAACGTGGCGGTCGAAACCATCTGCTGCTGATAGCCCATCGACGCGCCGCCGGAAAGCCCCAGCTGAATGGAAACGTAGCTGTTCAGGCGGTCGGCGACGGTAGAGGCTTCAAGGCTCAGGAGCTTGATGTTCCCCAAGAACAGCTTGGAGTAGAACGTGTCCGTCCACTGCCAGACGAAGGAGAACAGAAAGCAGGAGACCAGAATCGGCACGGCGTCGGGCAGAATCACCCGCCAGAACGTCTTGAAGATGCTGCATCCGTCCACATACGCCGCTTCCTCCAGCGACTTCGGAATGCCGGTGAAAAACTGGCGAATCATGTAGATGTACAGCCCGTTCTTCAGCCCCATGCACGTTGCGGACATGAGCGCGTAGGGGATGGGCGAACCGCGCAGATTCAGGCTGCTGCCCGTTGTCGCCTTGAAAATGCCGAAGATGTCGAAGAAGTTGAAGTGCAGGTAAAGCGAGGAGGAAATCGTCTGCGGCGGAATGATGACGGTGATGATGACCGCCGCGAACCAGAACTTCTTGAACGGGAACTCGAAACGCGCAAAGCCGTAGCCCACGAGCGTACAGGCGGCAATTTGCAGCACCGACACCGCGAGGGAGACGATCAGCGTGTTCAGGAACGTCGTGCCGTAATTCAGCAGGATTTTGCTGGCGGCGAGGGAGTAGTTCGCCGTCGTCAGGTGGCGCGGAATCGAGATGACCGTGGAGTCGTACAGGTCGCGTTCCGCCATGAACGAGACGCTCAGCTTGTCCAGCAGGGGCTGGATAATCATGAAGCAAAGCCCGAACAGCAGCAGGAAGCGAATCAGTTGATAGCCCTTGCGCCGCACCGTCTTGCGGAGCAGATATCCGCCGGACTTGCGGTTGCGCGCCCAGAAGCTGCCGCTGGGATGAGCATGGGTCGCGGTCTGCTTACTCATCGCTGCTCACCACTCCTTTCAGCATCAGGGCACTTGCGCCGATGAGGACAATCGTGATGGCGAAATACACCCAAGCCATTGCGGAGGAGAAGCCGTAGTTGTATTTCAGCGTCATTTCTTCATTGATTTTCTTCATGACTTCGCTGTCTGTCTTCATGAAGAAGTCGATGATGGTGTAGATGATGTTGACAATCAGCAGGGGGGAGACCATCGGGAAGGTAATCGTCCAGAAGGCTTCCCACTTCGAGCAGCCCTCGACATCCGCCGCTTCGTACAGGCTGCGCGGAACGTTCTGCAGACCGGAGAGGAAAACGACAATCTGGATGCCGCTTGCCATCACAATGTCGTACACTTCGTCAATCAGGGAAAAGACGATATCCAGCACGTCGCTGCCGATGCCCGTGAGCTTGAGAATCTTCATCAGCGACTCGGACAGCGTGAACGGGGAGGACTCCGCCATCATCTGCTGCATTCCCGCCATCAGGGTGTTGTCCGTCTCCAAGCCGATGAGAACGCCGCTGGAGAGGATGACGGGCAGGAAGAAGATGGCGCGGACGAACGCGCGCCCTTTGAATTCCTGATTCAGTACGATGGCAATGACGAAGGACACGACGAGAATCGCAATGGTGTGCGTGACCATCACGCCGATTTCTTCGCTGAGCAGCTTGTTGAACTCCGGGTCAATGGTGAAGGCGCGGATGTAGTTGTCCAGCCCGATGAAGGTCGTCTGGAAGCCCTGCCCGGCGGTCACGTCCACCCGGCACAGGCTCATCCAGAATGAATCCACCAGCGGCAGCAGCATGAAGCACAGGAAGCCGATGATGAAGGGCAGAATGAACAGATAGCCGGATACTGCTCGGCGCGCACGAATGGAAATGCGTTTGCCGCTCATTTGCTCACCTCCTGTTGCGCTGCATAGCTGCGGGCGGGAACGGTGATGCCATCCACCGCCGCGTCGGTATAGCCGAAGTTGACGTAGACGCGTGTGCCGTTTGCGTAAGTCGTGATGGTGACGTTCCCGACGCGTTCATGGCCTGTCATTTCCTGATTGAAGATGCCCGAAAGCGTCTGACGGTACTGCGCGACCTGTGCGGTGATGTCATCCAGCACGAGCGACGCGTCCGCGCCGTAGAACTCGGAGTAGGTGGAATCCTGCAAAACGCGCGCGCTCTGGGCGGTCAGCGTGTATTGCAGACCCGCGCCCATTTCCGCGCTGCGCAGGAGGACTTCCTCCGCGTCATCCGCCAGATTCAGTGATGCGCCCGTGTAGGATACGCGGCTGTGCAGCGCCAGCGGGTAGAAGGGGACGTACTCGTCGATGATGGAATACTGTCCGCCGTCGAAGTCCATGTCGGTGATGAGCGTCGCCTGAACCGCGGCGTAGTCGTTGCCCTGACGAATCATCACGTCGCGCCCGGATGCCTTGAGTTCAGCGAGCTTTTCCGCCTGCTGATGCAGCACGGCTTCGCGGGTCGTGTGGTTTTTGCTGTCGTAATCAGCGGAGAGCATGTACCCGATGTCGCGGAAGGAAACGCCTGCGCCGTAGGAAGCCGCCGCGTCCACCAAGGTGTTGACGCTGCGCATGGCGATGGCGGGCTTGACGAGGTAGTAGGTGTCGCGGTCGTCGTTCGCGCCGTACCAGATTGGGCTGTATTCGGGGATTTCCGCTTCTTCACGCGTGGTGAAGCGGGCAGCGTCGCGGAAGGCGATGAAGCCCTCCAGCAGGCTACTGTCGCGCGCGAAAGCCGTCAAACCGTCCAGATAGAGCGGCACACCCGCAATCGCGGCATTCTGTGCGAAGGAGAACAGCTCCTCCTGCGTTCCCAGCTGCCGAATCAGGCGGACGGAGGACAGCAGCTGCTGATTCATGCCGCCGTTCATCCATCCGGCGTAGCGAATCGACATGTTCTGCGCCAGATTGCGGGTGACAAGCTCGCGCAGGAGGTCTTTCGCTTCCGCATAAGTCGTCATGGCAATCGGGACGCTGGTAGGCACGCCCGCCACCTGCTGCACCTTGTCAATTGCGCCAATCAGCTCGATGCTCAGCGGCGCGTCCGCATCCACCGTCTGTGCGGCAAAATTCGGGTACTTTGCGGTCAGGTAGTCGCGGTAGGACGCCGCCATGTCCATGTAGCCCGATTCGGGCAGAAAACGGTAGCGCTGGCGGATGAAGCCCGTCGGATGCGCTGTTTCAAACATGTAGACGGCGTTGTTCGTGCGCTCGGAAACGTCGTAGGCATCGCCGTGGACGATGGTGTACGTTGCGTTGACGGTGTTGTAGGAGGTCAGGCGGCCGGCAATGTCCGCACCGATGCCCGCCCACGATGCACCGTCCTCCAGAATGCAGATGAATGACCCGCTGTCGCCCGAAACGCCGAAAACCGGGAAGTTGATGCGCGTTTCGTTCGTCACCTGCGTGCGGATGGACGCCCAGTCCCAGCCGTAGAGGTTGGCGTAGTAGGCGCGCTGGGAAACGCGGCCGTTGTTGAAGCGGATAATCGCGCCGCTGCCGTCGGGGACGAACAGGAAGCCGTCATCCGCCGTACCGCCCGCGCCGAAAGCCGGAAGCAGCGTCAGGCTCGTCAGCGGGTAATCCACGTCGTAAGCAAGGTCATCCAGCGGTACTTCGACAACAAGGTCGCTGCCGTCCAAACGGAATACCATCGAGACGTTGAAAACGGCCTTGGCGATGGTGCTGCCCGCCTGCACGATGCGGCTGTTGTCGTATGCCAGATCCTCCGCCGTGTAGCCCACTTCGGCAAAGATGCTTTCGCAGCGCTGCTTCAGGTGATCCTTTGTGCCGTCGCGCAGCACCCAGACGTGCTCTTCCGCCAAATCGGGGTAGGCGGCGAGCAAAGCGGCCTTGTCGTCAGTCTTGCGGAGCTTGTCAATATTGTATTCACGGTAGTATTCTTTGATGTCCTTCTTCTGCTTGGAGGTCATTTTCTCCATGAACTGCTGCATTCGCGCGTCGCCAATGGCAGTCGGCATGAGGAAAGAACGCTGCACGCGTCCGACGGAGTAGTTCACGCGGACGCTGCCATCCTCCTGCATCAGCACTTCGTAGACCCCGTTTGAAATGCTGTGTTCCTGCGAGGTGAACTGGGTGGTCATGCCGGTGGAGGCGGCGTAGGTGAGGCTCAAGGTGGAGTTCAGCTTGTTCTTTTCCACCGGCAGGGCAATCGGGTCGCTGTCCGCGTTATCAGGCGAGGACAGCCAGACGTGCCCGGTGCGCTTGTCGGTGAGGGTGAAGTGGGTCGTCGCCGGGTCAAGCTCAAAGCGGAGAGCGTCATTCTCCATGACCATCGGCGTGTCAGGCTCTGAGTAGCCGTAAAGCGGCACGTCGTGCCCTTCCAGCTCGCCGGAGGTGTCAAAGAGCGGAAGAATGACGAATTTCGTCAGCGGATAAAGTGCCAGAAGAAGAATCAGAACCAGCACGATCCGCACAAGGATGCGTCGTTTCATGGATACTTTCTCCTTTCGTCAGTACAGACGGAACAGCACTTCTTTGTAGAGGGAGACGAAATAGCCGATGCCGTCGCCAACGAGCGAAAAAAACAGCAGCAGCAGGAAGATGATGACGACCATCGCCAGCAGCGTCATGATGGTGAACAGCAGCGTCTTGCCCAGCGAGTAGTCATGCGTCTGCATCATGCCGCAGATGATGAGAGCGCCGCTCCAGCCCAGCGACAGCCCTTCCAGAACGTAGTAGAACGCGCCTTCCTTGGCGGTAATGACGTTTGCGAGGAGAATCATCGCCGCTTGCAGGATGACGTAGGGCGTCAGCGCGTAGCAGGTGGCGATGTAGACATCCTTGAACGTGCCCTTGCCCTCAAACAGCGTCGTCAGCCCCCAGTTGCCCGCCACGAAGAACAAAAGCGGCAGGAGGACGGCGAGACATTGCTGGATGATGTTCACGCTCGGCCAGTAGACGTTCATGAACAGGAAAGGCGTGAACTGCATGGACAGCAGGCGGACAAGCAGCACCAGAAACACGATGATGTTCGCCGCGCCGAGGCTGCCGCGCTTTTCGCGGCTCAAATCCCAGAAGCCATCGAAGGGGTGGAAGATAACGTAGAGCGAATAGCGCAGGGAGGACAGCAGACGCTGCCACTTCTGCTTGTCGGTTAGCTTTGCTGCGAGCGTCATGCGTTGTCCACCTCCCACTTTATCTTGCGGATGTGCCCGACGACCATCGGAACGACCAGCAGCACCGCGACGATGCCGAAAATCCACCCGATGTTCTGCTCTACCCATTCGGAGCGGTAGTAGCGGAACGCTTCGGAGTAATTGCGGCTGTCGCGCGCCATGGCGAAATAGTCACAGGCTTCTTTGAATTGCTTCTGCTGCAAAAGCGCGCGCCCGATGCCGATGTAGGCAAGGTCATAGTTGCCGTTGCGCTTCATGACCTCGCGCCAAGTGTCGGCAGAAGCGGCGTATTCGCCCGCGTGGTACTGCTCGGTCGCCTTGTAGACCAGCTTGCCGTATTCTGTCGGGGTCAGCACGGTCACGCAGCAGTCCTGACTGTCCAGCACCAGCAGGTCATAGCCCTGATGCTCCAAAGCGACGGGATTCAGGAAGTATCCGTCCATGTTGCCAACACCGCCGAACGCCCAGAGCAGGTTGCCCTGCTTGTCGTAGGTGAAGATGCGGTTGTGCGTCTTGTCCATGACGGAATAGATGTCGTTGTCCAGCACGGTCACGTCCACGAACTTCGAGGGGCCGGAGTTGGTGATGTTCGTGTCGCCGCGCGCCCATTGCAGGTCGCCGATGACGTGGCTCGTGCCGTTTTCAATCAGGATGTTCGTGCCGATGGCATTCAGGCGGCGGACGGGTTTCGCCGCGCCGGAGGTCAGCTCGTTGGAATTGAAGGTCTGCGTGGTGACGAAGAAGAAGCCTTCCGAATCCAGCGCAATGTTGTTGTATTCCGTCGGAACGAAGGAGGCCTGCTGCGCGCGCTGCTCCTTCGTGGAGAGCAGCCGCCACACCAGCTCGTACCATGTGTACTTCACTTCGCTCGCGCCGATGAAGCCGGTGAACGTGCCGTCCGCCTCGTACTTCATGAGGCCTCGGTTGACGTTCTGCGCGAGGCAGAACACGCGCCCAGTCGTGTCGCAGACCAGCTTCGTCGGCAGAAACGCCATCGACTGGTCGAAGGTCGCGTCCGTCGGGCGGGTGAAGACGCTCAGCAGATTCAAATTCCGGTCTGCTTTCAGGATGCGGTTGTTGTTCGTGTCGGCGATGAACAGTGTGCCGTCCGCCATGACGAACACATCCTGTGGGGCGGAGAGCGTATTCGGGGTGATGTCGCCGGAAATTTCGGAAATCACGCGGGTCAGCGTGAAGTTTTCGCCGTCGCGGGCGACTTGCAGAATGCGGTTGTTGCCCGTATCGACGATGTAGATGTCATTGCCGGAGACGGTCAGCCCGCGCGGGGTGCGCATCGGCGTTTCCAGCCCAAGGGAGACGCTGGACAGCATGGCACCGGTGCGGTAGGCATCCGGCGACTGGCGTTCGTCGCCCCAGTAATCGTAGGTGTAGGTGTAATTGTAGTCAAAGCCGTCTGCGGCGCGCGCGACCATCCCGCCGCAGAGTGCGGCGAAGAGGGAGAACGCTAGCAGACAGGCGCAGAGACGGGAAACCATGCGGTTCATCGGCGTCCTCCTCTCTTAATCTTTCAGACCGGATGTCGCCATCGTTTCGAGAATCTGGCTCTGGCTGAGGATGAAAATCAGTATCGGCACAGCCATGACGACGACCGTAACCGCCGCCGCCTGACCCGTGCGGGCAATGCCGCCTGCCTGAATCTGCTGGAGCGCGTAGACGAGCGTCTTCTGCGCCTCGGAGTAGATGACGGCGGACGCCTTGGCGTTCCAGAGGTTCTGGACGGAGAAGATGATGAGCGTCAGCCACGCGGGCTTGACGTTGGGCATGACAATCGTCCAGAAAATGCGGAATTCCTTTGCACCGTCGATTTTCGCGGACTCAATCAGCGACATGGGCAGCCCTTCCATGAACTGCTTCATCAGGAACAGCCCAATCGGCGCGGCGAACGCGGGCAGGATGACCGCCCAGTGCGTATCGACAAGGTTCAGGCGCGTCATGGTCAGGTAGTTCGGAATCGCGGTGACGTAGCCGTTGAACATCAGTGCCGTCACGACGAGGGCGAAAAACTGCTTGCCGAGCGGGAAATCGTACTTCGCCAGCACATACGCCGCGAGGGACGCAATCAGCAGATGCCCCAATGTACCCACGAGGGTGATGACGACGGTGTTGGTGATGTAGCGCGAGAAGGGAACCCAGCTCTGCCCCATCGTGACGAGAAGGTCAGAGAAGTTGTCGATGGTGGGGTGGCGCGGGAAGAGCGTCGGCGGGAAGCGGAACAGCTCATCCAGCGGTTTCAGCGAGGACGAAATGGCGAACACCAGCGGAAACGCCATTGCACACGCGACGAGGAACAGCAGCAGCCCCACCAGAAAGTCGCCCACGCGGGAGCGGTTCGGCTTCTTGTGGCGCATGTTCGACTTCTTCGTCAGCTTCAGTACCTTCTGCGGCAGCTCAATCGGCGTGCCGTCCGGTCTGACTGGACCTTTGTAGCTGCGGACATTGATGGTACTCATGTGCCAATCCTCCTCAGAGCGCTCTGAATCAGCTTGTTGCACAAAATCATCACCAGGAACAGCAGGGTGGCGATGGCGGAGGCATAGCCCATTTCAAAGCGGGTGAAGCCATAGTCGAACAGGTGGGTGACGACGGTGTGCGCGGCGTAATCGGTGGAGGGGAAGCCCGCCAGCGCCATCGGCACATCGCACACGCCGAACGCGGACGTGATGGACATGACCGCGCCGAACATCAGCATCGGCTTCATGTTCGGCAGGGTGATGTAGTACAGCTCCTGCCAGCGGTTGCGGATGCCATCCACATAGCCCGCCTCGTACTGCGAGCGGTCAACGCCCTGCAAGCCTGCGACGAAGGAAAGGAAACCCGTGGACATGCTCATCCACAGTGTGACGATGATGATGACCGGCATGATGTAATCCGGCGTCGTCAGCCAGAGAATCGGGGCGTTGAGGATGCCCAGCTTCATCAGGATGGCGTTCAGGTAGCCGTACGCGTCGCCGCGGAAGATGATAGAGAAGATGTAGTAGGCATTGCCCGCAATGGACGGCGCGTAGAAGATGACGACGGCAATCGTGCGCACCCAGCGCGGCAATTCGTTGATGAGCCACGCGAAGCAGAATGACATGATGTAGCCCACAGGCCCTGTAATCACCGCCAGCAGGAACGTGTTTTTCACGGCGGTCAGGAAAACATCATCCTTCAAAATCAGGGTGATGTAGTTGTCCATCCCGATGAAGCGCGCGGGCTCCAGAATGTTGTTGTAGGTGAAGGAGTAGTAGATGGAGATGAGCATCGGGAGGATGTAGAAGGTCAGAAACAGCAGGGCGTAGGGCGCCAGAAACGCATAGCAGAACTTCATGTGCTTCGCTCTGTCCCACGCGATGCGCGCATTGCGCTGTCTCAGCGCAAAGTACTTTTTCCAGAACGCGGTCATGACGAATGCTTCCTCCTTTCGCTCAGGGCGTCTCTTCGTCGATCGGCAGACCGAACTCCAAGCGCTTCTTATTGATTTCCTCGTTGATGGTGCGCGCGTAATCCAGCAGGGTTTCGCGCGGGTCGGTCTTGTCGTTGGTCACTTTGCGCACGGCGTTGGTCATGTGGCGCGTGGTGTAGTAGCCGCCGGCGACTTCGCGGAAGCCGACTGCCCACGTCATCTGCTCGCGAATGACTTTCAGCTGAGCTTCCGACCAGGAAAGCTGCTCGATGGCGGCGATATTCGCGGTGGCGTAGCGTGCGGACGAACCCAAGACGGCTTCAATCTCGCGTCCGAAACGCACCTGCGCGTCGGTGGACGTCCACCACTTCATGAACTGCCACGCATTTTGCTTTGTCGTTTCGCTGTCGGTGGCAATCATCATGCAGCAGGCGCCCTGCGAATGCCCGGAGTGATCCACATAGGTGCTGCCGTCCTCTGCCGTGCGGGAAGTGCCGGGGAGAATCGCAATGTCCCACAGGCCGCGGATTTCCGGCGCGGAGACGGTCAGGGTGTTGAACGTCGTGTAATCGAAGATGCCCAGCGGCATTTCGCCGGAGCGGAAGCGGCTCACGAAGTCGAAGATGGTCGGCAGACCGTAGTCATTGTAGAGGCTGGTGTAGCGCTCAAACGCCTGCACACCCGCTTCGCTGTTGATGGTGGTGTGGGTCGCCGAATCGTTGTAGAGCGCGCCGCCAAGCTGGTAGAGCATGGCGTAATAGGAAGAGAGATTCGGGGCGGCAATGTCGGGGTAGGGGATGCCGACGGACATGTTCGCCCCCTGAATGGTGGGCAGCATGGCAATCAAATCATCCCACGTTTCCGGGACGGACAGCCCGTATTCTTCCAGAATGTCGCTGCGGTAGAAGAGAATCGAGCACAGCTGCGTCTCCGGCAGCGCGTACAGACCGCTGTTGAAGCTGAACGCGGCGTAGGCGCTGGGGTAGAATTGGTCGAGGACTTCCTGCAAATCATCGAACTGCGTCAAATCCTCCACCGCGTGGCGAAGCGCGTAGTTGACGGGGTTCCAGCTGTCGGTTGAAATGACGACATCCGGGCCGTTGCCTGCGACGACGGCGTTCAGCAGCGCGTTCGGGTCAACCAGCATGACGTTGACGGGAATGCCAGTAGACGGGGTGAAGGTGTCATCAACCATGGTTTTGAGGACGGTGGACTGGTCGCGGCCAGTCAGAATCCACACCTCCAGCACATCCTCGCTGGCATCGTACACATCGCCCAAGGCATTGTAATCCACGAAATACGACGTGACGCAGGATTTCAGCTCATGCAGCGCGCGGTCGAGGAAATTTTCCGACGGCTGCGGCACGGTCACGCCGTCCGCGGTGATGGCAATCAGGTCAATATCCAGCTTGACCTGCCGCATGTTCTGCATCGACGTGCCGAGGGAGGTGATGTTGTCCTTGAAATTCGTGAAGGCTTCGGTAATCTTCGCCGGATCTTCGACGAAGGATTCCAGCTGCACCGCCAGCGTCTGCGCGACGGCAATGCGGTCGGATTTCTGTCCGGTGATGGCAACGGTCTCATCGACGAGCTTATAGAGCAGGCGGCTTTCCTGCGCCATCGCTTCGATGACCTCCGGATACACCTGCTCCAAGTGGTAATCGCGGTAGCGGTCGGGGTTCACGCCTGTCAGCACCAGCACACGGCGGTACATCTGGTTCAGGCGGTAGATGCTTTCCTCCATGTCGGAGAGAATCTGCCCCATGTCGCCCAGCGTCGCTTCCAGACGAAGCGTGTGATGCCCAGCGGAAAGGTAGAAGCGGTAGGGCGTGCCGGAATCATCCGACAATGTGTTCATTTCCCATGCCGTGGTGTAGGGGAAGGAGACGTTCTCCATACCGGAGAAGGGAATTTTGCCGTCCAGATAGAGGATACGGCTGGACACGCTGCCGCGGTTGTAGGTCTGACGGCCTTTGATGGTGATGTTGTACCAGCCGCTTTCCGGCACGTCGAAATCCCACTCAATCCACTGCCCCGCGTCGCGCCAAGCATCGCCGCCGATGTAGTTCAGCACCGTCCGGCGCACGTCGCAGGGAGAGGTGGCGGGGGAAGAACGGTCATAACGTGCGTACAGCGACGGGGAGGAACGCAGGGTGCTGCTTTCGCCTTCCAGCACGAGGGCGAAGTCAGCAGGAACGCTGTTCTCCTGTGGCTGCGCGGCGGCATAAGCGGCGTAATCCGGCATTTTTTCGGGGGCGGTGAGCGAAAGCGCGGTCAGGAGCATCGGCTCGCTGGTCGCAATCAGGGTGACGGTGCTTTCCCCTGCCTCGAAATAAAAGCGGTACGGCTCGGTGATGTAGCCCATCGCGTCGCGGCAGCAGGCGGTCTGTTCGCCGAACACCTCCACCTGCGTCGGACGGATGTCATTGCCCTGCGAGTCCTGCCGCACTTCGCCGCCGTCGTGCCACAGGCGGGTGAAGGTCAGCGTATCCGCGCCATCGAAGGGTACTTCGCCGTTGATGCGCAGTTCGCGCTCCAAGTCCACGCCGCGTGCCGCCTCGGTGCGGTAGGTCAGGCGGATGTTGTAGAAACCGGTTTCCGGTACGGTGACGGCGAACGTTGCGGAAGAGCCGCTTTGCATCAGCAGACCATCCTTCTGTGCAGTCACGCCGTCCGAATCCACCGTCACCAGCGGAATGGAAACGTCCGAAGATGCGTCCGGAGCGCCCTCATGCGCGCGCAAATACAGCGAATAGGTGCTGCTGCGCCCGATGTCGCCAATCTGCTGCGAGAGGTCATAACCTTCGTATTTTGCCCGGTAGTTCTCCACGCCGCCGGACAGAACGAACCACAGCACCAGCGCCAGAACGACCGCCGTCAGGGCAATCCACTTCCCGTACTTGCTGCCAAAGGAACGCTCCATGTTTCCGTGCCTCCTTCAAACTGGAATTGAACCAATTTCGATGCGTTGCAAATGAATAAAAACGGTTTGCTTTCAACCATATTATAAATTCAACGAGAGAAAAAAACTTCTTAAAATTTGCCCGTCTTTGGTTATAATTTGCTTGAAATGTGTTGCGCTTTGTGGTATGATGGAAAAAAAGACAAGGCAAAATGCGCAAATTTGCACGAAAGGTTTGTGAAGAGATTATGAATAACCGAAGGCTCATTACGGAACACGAACGACCATTGACGGCATCCGGCTTCCGCGTGATGAAGGGCGAGCGGGAGTTTATCACCTACCAGCGGGACGTAACCATCCGCGTATGGCATCAGCCGAACCCGGACAGCTATGCGCCGCACTTTCATTCGGCCATAGAAGTCTGCGTGCCGCTGCTGGGCGGATGCGAGGTGGCGGTAAAGGGGAAGGAATATCATGTGCAGGCGGGGGAGGTGCTGTTTGTTCCCTCCGACGCGACGCACGCCCTGCGCATGGCGGCGGGCAACGAGCGCTACCTTATCATCTTTGAACACAATGCTGCATTTACAATGAAGGAGTTTGCTGCGCTGCGCCCGATGATGCGCCAGCCGATTTATCTCACGGCGGAAAGTGAAGCGACGCCCATCGTTCGCAAAACGCTGATGCAGCTGGTGGACGCTTACGAGGCGTACACGCCGCTGCGGAATTTGCGGTGCTATGCGCTGCTGATGGACGTATTCGCCACGCTGGGGGAATTGTATCTGCCCAATGTCGCCAACAGCGCGGAGATGAATGACATCCACCGGCGATTATCCGGCGAGGACGCTTTCAACCGTGCGCTGGATTACCTGAATAAAAACTACGCCGAGAACATCACGCTGGATGTGCTGGCGGACTACGCGGGGTTCAGCCGCTACACGCTCAGCCGCATGTTCAGCCGGCACACAGGCGCGACGTTCATCCAGTACCTGAATGCGCGGCGGGTGGATATGGCGGCGGAGATGCTCAGCCAGAGCGACCTGCCCGTGACGCAGGTTGCGCTGCGCGTGGGCTTTGGGTCGATTGCGACATTCAACCGCGTGTTCCGGACGCAGAAAGGGTGTACGCCAAGCCAGTATCGAAATGTGTATCTGGAGCTGAAAAAATAGCAGACATCAAATCACGATTTCATAATGATTTCATAATGTAGGAGGAAAATATCATGATTGCACAGACGCCCCCGATGGGATGGAACAGCTGGGACTGCTATGGCGCGGCGGTGGACGAGCCGACCGTGCGGCAAAACGCGGCGTACATGGCGGAGCACTTGCAGGTGTTCGGCTGGGAGTACGTCGTCGTGGATATTCAGTGGTATCAGCCGACCGCGACGAGCCACGCCTACGAGCCGTTTGCCGAACTGACGATGGATGAATACGGGCGCTTGCAGCCCGCGCCGGGGCGATTCCCGTCATCGGCAGGCGGAAAAGGCTTCAAGCCGCTGGCGGATTATGTGCATTCGCTGGGGCTGAAATTCGGCATCCACATCATGCGCGGGATGCCGCGGATGGCGGCGCATCGGCACTTGCCGATTCTGGGGTGCGGGAAGGGCTGCCACGAGGTCGCGAATCCAAACAGCATCTGCGCGTGGAATCCGGATATGTACGGCTTGCGGTGCGA
>ULVA01071165.1_pt1 | contig 14794 bp, 7 predicted proteins | sample 1958811 | NCBI WGS metagenome assembly ULVA01 (sample SAMEA4835768, study PRJEB28245) | human gut metagenome | biome: gut microbiome; material: fecal sample | place: Denmark | collected 2008
ATTTGATGTCGTTCATCTGAATCTCTACATAAGAGACACAGAAACTCTTTGCAAATATAAGATAATTGTTGGAAACTAGCAAATTATGCGTGTTAAAAAAAATAATAAAAATGATAGGGACACCTTCGTCTCTACCAAAGAAACAAAGATGCCCCTATATATAGTAAGGTATCAGATAATGTGGGTATAAAAGGATTATCAAAAAATAAGTATTGATATTTAAAAACCAGAATATACTATCTTACTGAAATCTTCTGACCCTTAGCCTGAGCACAGGACTGGGTAGATGCCTTCACGATGTAAATGCCGGATGGAACTCGCAGAATCATTCTCTGCTTATCAGGCAACTGATAACTGTGAACCATCTTGCCATCCAACGAAAATACCTGAACCCTGTCGAGCTTCTCACCACCCAAGGCAGAAACAACGATCATGCCTGCAGCTGGTGAGTAAACCTTCACCGGTGCGCTCTGCTCTTCAGTCTCCATGCGGTCGATGCCGGTTGAAGTACGGGTCTGGGTGAGGAAGTATCTTCCGTGATCACCCGCCTTCACCTTCACAGCCTCGCCTTCATGAACTTCTGTAAAGCTTGCCGATGCAGCATCATAGAGATAAACCGGAGCATCGAGCTTGTTCACACCCTTCAGGGTGAGTGAAACCTCTTCTGCCTGCTGGCTCACGATACCGAGCGGAATCCAGGACAACTCAGGAACAGCATTCACAACCACCGCCTCGTTGCCGGCTACGGTATAAACCTGCGGAACATCCTTGAGGTTCTGATCATACAAGAGATCCACATCCTCCTGGTCATCATAGTCGGCAGAAGCCTCCGGACGCAAAGCAATGCGTGCCTTTGAAATCTGGCCGTTGGAATTCTCTGTCGTTGCTTCAATGCTCTTGACATAGTCTGATGCCATCAGAAGGCCAGGAGTGATAGTGCGGTCAACATACATCGCAGAAGTGAACCTTACATTTTCTACCATTTTGCCTTCTTTCTTCTTGACAAAGAACGACTGGGTAGGCTGGATAGCATAGTTCTGCTTATCCAATTCTGCATTGGAAATCGCCTTCACCTCGCCATTCTCTACCATCCATATTGCCTTTTGCAAACCAGTATTAGCCTCGAAGAACTTCTTCAGAGAGATAGAGCAGGTATATGGATTAGCCACGAGATAGAAACCGCTGTTGTTATCAGTTCCTAAACTCTGAGTCTTCTCTGCGAGATGCCTCTCATCGTTGTTGAAAGCAACGAGAAGTTTGCCACGACCTTTAGGATCCTTCGTAACCGAAGTTTTGCTTGAAGAGTTCTCATTACCTTTATAATCGAAGTACTGATATTCCTTATCAGCCTTTGGTAAACGGAGGAGCGCTTTCTTAGTCTTATCCTTCGGCAGGAGGGCATTACCCGCCTTGATAGAGAAACCACCGAAGGTTCCATCTGCGGCATAACTTTCATCTACCTTATTATATACATGGCTCCAGTAGCCGAGATTCATATCAACATTTTCTGGAGCAGCTACACTTGGGTAATGAGATGCAGGATAATCACTCTTAGGTGTGATTTCCTTCACATCACTCTTCATCCAAGCTCTCTGATAAACCGGATACTTGCTCCGGCTATATACATTCGTATCAAACGTGATATCCGTAAACGCCTTGGTTTCCTGTCGTCCATCCTTTGCTGGCACATACATATCACCGGCGTAGATATACTGCAGAGGTGAAGCCATGGTGTACCACTTGTTTGGCTCCAGCTCTTTCTCTACCCAAGCCTTGTCATATACCAGATAGCACTGGTCGCGAAGCTCGCCCTGAGGTTTGAAGTAAATCTGATGGCAGGTATTGCCATAGAACTTCTCGCACTTCAGATTACCATCAGTACCAAATCCCTTATTGGCATCTGCCTCATTCCAGATAGCCATGAAGTCGTACTGGATATACTTCGTGGCTTCATTACCCTTGCCATTGGTCAGTTTGGTAGCTATCTGATTGGTGCTACGGTAAACGATATTACCGAGGTCAGGGAATGGCAAACCATTCAGATTGCCAATGGTTACCTTGGTAAACTTCATTGGCACATAGCTGTTCTGAGTAGGAATATCCTTTGCAGAAGTTGGCGTACCCGACATAATGCTTCCATAAGCCAGATAATCTGTATACTTATCATCATACAATTCTGCAGATGAAGAGCGATGCCAGTTGACATCATTATTCCAGTTGGCATTCATACCGCCATCCGCAGTAGGAGTCCAGGTAATGAACTCCGGTACAATCTTCAGCTTGAGATAAGACTCGCCAGGGCAGTTGGTAGTTTCCGCAGAAGCAGCCCTCTTCTCGTAAACGAATCGGAGAACATAGTAATATCCCTCATGGAAATCAGCAACTGCATCATTCTCAAACTTGAGGTTGAGTGTAGCCTGAGTCTTCTTATCAAAAGCAGGCAACTCTGCTTTCTCCAATGTGGCAACCTGTGTATTCAGCTTCTTTTCCCATAAAGGATCATTGGTTGTTGCAACATACACCTTTGTCGAAGCGTCAGCAGAAGTTCTACTATCATCAATGAAAGTAAGAGGTTCAGTAATAGCTGTTCCATCTCTCATCGTAGCACTATGAAGAGGTACCTTCAAATATCCATTAGAAACCTTCAACTTCTTCAGCTGTGGCAAACCGATACGAAGCGATGCCTCATAACTGCCGTCATTGAATGGATAATCCACATCGTTGAATCCGAAGTTAAGCTGTGGTCCATCCTTCATTACACGTAAATCTACCGGTATAGCACCTGTACACAACAGATAGGTCTTACCATTGATTTCGTATGGAATATAACCATCTGAATTCTGAGTTCCTTTTGGCAACATAAAGATTTTATGTGTTTCACCCAAAGGAAGCTTTTCCTTGCTGATAGTGATAGTGTTGCTGGCTGTTTCGTTCAGCTTGTTGGAAGCTACTGCAGGATCATTAATATACCAGAAGAACTTCACATTATCCAATGTTATCTTACCACCATTATAAGGGTCAGTTGTTGTCAATTGTCCCTTAATGGTAACCTCATAGCTGTCTGCTTGATTGCAAGGAATTTTATAATCCGTTACGACATTACCTTTGACATCTGTAATGATTGGATGCTGGCTAACCATTTCAAACCAGTTACTGTACAACGAGCAGACCTCAGCAGGTGTACCCCAATTAGCATTTCCCTTGGCTGGATCCTCTGTAGATACAGATACATAATACTTCTTACCCGTAGTCAAAGGAAAGTCCTTATTGCTGATAACAATATAGGTTTCACCTTCACTATCTTGCTCAATCATATTAGTACCATCGATTTCAAAGTTCTTACAGGTTTCCTCTGAATCGTATACATCAACAGTACCATATTCTGTGCCAGGAACTGTACTTGTATTACCGGTCGTTCTATCCTTCAAGGTATAAGAATAATCCGTATTTACAGGATTACCATCTTCACCCACAAATCTGAAATAGATCTTTGTATTTTTATGTCCCAAAATCGCATTCAAAGTCTCGTGGATAGCACGTATCTTCAGTTTGATGGTTCCAGTTGTAGCACCGTTACATACCGGCTTTTCCTGAATCACCTGAACCTTAGCAGGCGCTAGATACATACGGATATCATCTACGGCATAGTCGGCACCATCAGTATTGCTACAGTAATTATCAATCTCCAGTCGGAAATCTGAATACTGCTCTACATTTGACTCTTTTTGCAAAGTAATCTTACCATATACCTGGTACCAAGTTGCCGGTTTCAATTTTTCTACATTAGTCTTAAAATCACCAGACGCAAAACTATGTATCAGGTGTTTTTCAACAATATCATCATTGACATTTCTTTTAACACCAAATAGTTTAAACATAATCTGTGGCTTAGTATCCGCTTTAGTCATGTCAGCAACACCCGCTGTGAAGATAAGTTGCTGTCCTGTACAGAGATCTGCCGTGAAATCTGCAGCGGCGATTTTTCTACTTTCGTCTGATGCATCCACATAGAGGAAGTGGCCATACTGAGAACCATTGGTTATCTCATAAGTCTTATCATATAATTGTCCACTTTGCCACCAAAGATATCCATCTTTAAGTGTCTCACCATTACCGGAAATACCATTAACATTGGCAGATTTATACAAGCAATAATCTCCATGAAGTGGAGAATGACCGATTTCCCCCAGGTTAACCCACCAAGAAGCATCGCAGTCAATCAAATCACGATATACGAAACTATAAGCACGGCGATCCCATTTAGATGGTAATCGGTCCTGGTTGTCATCCGGACTTGTAGGAGCAGACACAGTCTGTTCTACATCATCATCATCAAATGTAATTGGCTTGGTAGCCATTTTATAATGCTCGTCAAGATAACTAATCAGTCTGTTATTTAATCCAGCCTTAGTTATCTCATCTTTAGTCATCGGATGATTATTCATGAATCGAACATCGAAGTTGGCAATAGGACAACGGTTTTCGTCATCATCCATTGCATATGCAACTATGAATACAGGATCTCCATATTCAAATGTAAAGCTCTTATTTGATCCCGTTATAGATGCAGGCATCCAGGGTTTATCAAGATCTTCCATCTTCAAATCAAAGAAACGGTCGGCCTTAGTACCTAAACAGAAACAATATTTTTTGGTCTTATCATACGCCCACCATTCAATCTTAGTTGCCTTGCATAATTTATTTTTATCGAAGTTGGATTCTACGAGTTTGTCCTTTTCATCTACATAATATACCCGTTTAGTGAAACCAAAAGAAGTTCCATCTTGCTTATATACACCATTTGCTAATGGATGGAAATAATATTTCGTAGCATCTGACAAATCCAGTCGAAGAGTAACAATAGAACTTTTATCCTTCATACCAACTGTTATATACTTACCATCCTCATAAGTTCTATAACCTGCTCTTTCAAGATTTTTGCCAATAGCTGTATTCATAATGTCGTCTGCTAACTTCTTGGCAGAACGGATATGGAAAATGTATCTGATAGAGAGCGTTGGCTCATGTACAAGATAAGTTTTTGTTGCATCCAAACCATCAATATAACGGCTCACATCACAGGCGATGTCTTCACCAGCCCACCCTTCAGATGAAGCTTCTGCTGGTGCAGTATATGTAACACCGATATTATCGCTACATGGTTTATCTGCCTTTTGAAGATTGTAAGCAAACAAACCATAGTTCTTTCCTCCTGATATTATAGAATTCAGAAGAGTCGGTTTTGTTCCAGAGTTTTGACGTAAATTATTACTAGCTAAATCTGTCTTTAAATCATACCATCTGAAATAGCCTTGTGGTTCAAGATCTTTTCCGCTATTTTCATACTCATCGAATGGCAATACCAATTCTATTTCTTCAGAAGCTTCTTTCACATAGACATAGTACTCCCATTCAGCAGTCTGCTGCATGCCATTTTCGTCAAATGCAGTATTAGCATGGCCTACATAATGATTGAAAGGCATGCTATACTTTGTTCCCAACGTAATATTATACAATGCATCCAAAGTTGGCTCCTTCTCAACAACACCATATTTAGTAGTCAATTCAGAGATATTTTTGGAAATAACAAAAGATAATTTTATGTTATCCCAAGACTCACCACTAGGCAACTCTAAGGTAACATCCAAGTCTTTTGCTTGAATTGAGGAACCTGTATTATTATTAAAGTAAATATAGTCAAAATCCTTACGCTTCTTTATTTTTTCTGAAGAGAAAGTAAGAATATCTACTTTGGAGCCATCTGTATGCTTTATAGTCCAACGTATATAGAAGCCCTTAATATCTTCTTTAGACGAAACACCCAAGATAGATTTAATCTCATCATATATAGAAGCACCACTGAAGATACATTTGTTTTCTTCTTTTAAAGCATAAGCAGATTTCACCAAAGTAGGATCAGTTGCCTTGATGAAAGTTACAGCATCAATATTACTCTGAGAATAAAGCTGATAAGTTATGGTTATATCAGCAGTTTCTTTATCTGACTCAAAATCATTACTATTTGAAGCCTTAAAGATAATTTGATACCCAGATAAGTTTAATCCGGTATTAAAGAAGGTAAAATTATAAAGTTTTTCTTGATTATTCCATGTATAATCTTTCTGTGAAAACATATAATAATTTCCAACTTTCTTAACTCCATTACCGCTATTATAAACATTAGAAATATATTCAGGAGAAGGATCTCCCCATCGAGCTAAGCCAAAATTATCTAAAGAAACTTGATTGCCATCTTTATCTTTAAAATAAATCAAAGCATAATCGTATGCAAAAGCATTATTCTTCCACATGATGTCACATAAGTTAATGTTAACCTTATGTACATCATTTAAAAAGACATTCTCTCCCCATATAGCATTTGGCAGCAATGCAAGCATTGCTACCAACATATATCTCATTACACTATTAAAAATCTTAGACTTAAACATAAGCTTCAATGTTTTTTAATATAAGTATTATTGTTTTGTTCTGAAATAGTAACTCTGTCTCGTATATTTACGAGCAGCATAGCTTCTTAAATCCTTGGTGAAAAGTATCTTATATATAAGCTCTTTTCCTGCAACATCTGGCACAGGAACGGTGACCTGATAGAGGGCACTCTGCTTGTCTGCTTTGTCATCATTGAAGATACCTTCGAAATAGCCAGTGGTTGTATTCCATGATGGAAGGGTTTTAAACACCAACTTGGCATTAGCTGTTTCATCAGCCATATTTTCTTCTTTGATTAACTCCCACTTTACTTTGGTATTATCGATACCAGTTACCTCTGTGTCATCACTTGCCTTTACTACCTTTGGCTGGATATGGAATTCCTCTTCCGGGTAATAACAGGTATAGGAAAGAGTGGTTCCGTTATCTCTTATGGATGGATAGAGACCGATGGCAGAGAAGGACTGAACATCAAACTTCAACTTGTAATCATCTAATGAGATTGGTAGAATGTGATGGTCGTTGCGTGCTATCGTTGTCCAATCCTGGAACAGAGCGTAACGCTTGATTCCTGCTGAAGTATTCAGGTTGATGATGAAATACTTGGAAGTATTGCCCGCTGCGCTTTCATTCACATAGAATGAAATTTCATTATAATCCGTAGTACCTGCTGGTATCGTCACTGCTGGAGACAGCTTATAAGTATAATTCTCCGTTGCTGCCTGCCCTACCAGATTTGGAATACATGTAACCTCATCTTTATCTGCACCAGATGATGCATCTGAATGCTTTGGCAGCAACATGATGTTTTCTGCATCTCCATTCTCACTACTGTTCTTTGTAATATCGCTGATGGTAATATCATTGATTACCAAATCTGTAGCACTTGGATTCTTAAACCGAAGTGTAACTTTTGCCAGCATTCTTACTACCCAAAGCTCAGTTTTGTCTGGCTTACCGGAAGCATCAATTTTTACTTCCTGCTTATTGCTCATTGGAATGCCTTTGGTAGTAACATCGAAGCCATTACCATCCATCTTCCACTTCATGTTGTCAAAATTGACGGTTGCACCTTTTGAGATCCTAAGTTCTGTAGCAGTAAGATTGGCAAAGGAATAAACCTGATAGGTAGCTTCTCCTTTAGGAAGATCCTTGATTGTGACTTCATCTTTAATACGATTACCATCCGATACATTGTTGTTCTCTGCAAAAGAAACAACCTTGTTGTCTTTCACAAAGGCTACTACCCAGCTCTTCATGTTTTCTGCATCTACGCCATCTTTCCATGACAAACTAGCTCTGGTTCCGGAAGAAGGAGCTGTAGAAAGAGTCATGTGGACGGTAATCTTGTCGCCTGGGTTATCGCCTCCACTGTCTCCCGGTATAGGGTCTGCACTATCTGTGGAGCAAGCCGTCATAAAGGCTAGCACCATCAGAATCAATGCCGTATGTATCGTCTTAATCGTTTTCATTGTTTTGAAAGTTTAAGTTCAAACTATACTTTCTGTTTATCTGTTTATTTCATTTTTACATTGTTGTCTCGTCGTGAGTATAGGTTGCCCATTTTCTCACGTTGAGGGTAATCTTCATTCCATCCGGTCCCTTTCCAGTAATTCCATCGATACGAACTCGATAGATGTTATTGCGGACTATGCCGTAATGCATTGGGTCGGAAGTTGTACCTGTACCCGTAGGGTCGCTATGTCGAATGACGTAGGTGTAAGCCTTGTCTTTTCCGTTCGATTCATGACCTGTCTTCGGTACCGCATTTACTGCATCCCAGTCTTCTGCCTCATAATACTTACCCTTAAAGACAAGCCCTGTTGCATATTGTTCATTATTATCGAAAGAGGTATTCTCTTTTACGTAATCCAAGATATAATAGGCGGTCTCGGGATCGTAGGGATTTGTATCACTAGCCCTTGAACCGTTAGAATGAGAATGGGTCTTTCCGGCATCACGAGTCTGATAAAAAGACTCATAAGAAGCGTTTGCCCAATTCTCGCTAGTATTTTTAGGATAATTAAAAGTAGCTAAACTCTTATCTTGAGATGTTGGATCTACAACATAATTAGTGTTTTGCTTCTTGCCATCAGCTTCTTCCAACCCCAGATACTTTAAATTAGCTAATGATGCATCCGTAGCTGTGCGCCGGAAGACATATTCCTTAGAGGTCAACACATTATAAGGACGAACGTACTCTAATACAAATCCACCGATTATATCGGTTCCTGCCGTCTGAGTAACATTATAGCAATAATTGCACAAGTGGGTCTTGTCATCTAACTTATAACGCTGAACATGGGGCATAATATCTATTCTTGCAGCCAGACGCTCAATCTGATGGTCGATCAAATAAGGATCAGTTTCTGTACCACTACCAGATTTCTTACTTAAAGAACTCTGTCCACGTGAAGACATAACGAATGCTGAAAAGCCGCTTAATTCTCCTTTTTTGGTAAAGGTAGCATCATCGGTGCGCTTAAAAACATCAGTAATCAACTGTTCTCGCACTTCTGATAACTTACGGCCACGATAATCTGATAAATCACCAACATTAGCGATGACCAGGAAACGAAGATTGGTATCTTTCAAAAACTTCGGATCAACCTCTACAGCTATGGTACGTTTGCCATCAGGAGTTACTGTCGGAAAATAGATTACACGATCTATGGTAGTTTTGTCATCTGTCAAATCTGTCTTGTCTGAATGAAAGAACAGCATAGACATATTACTTACTGCTCGCTCATAAGTTTCTCCTTTATGATCACCATTGCCATCTTCTCCTCCAAAAGGGGTTGGGTCAAAAGTTTTATCAACATCTGCTCTTGTTGTTTTAGAGTCCTCACCAGCTACGTTTACAGAAACTGATAAAAACACCTTGCTATTATTGTTCGCAATAGGCAAGTCGCAAGTGTTGTCGCTCGCACAGGATGCGAACGACATCACCAGCAAAAGGGCTAGCAATGAGCAGATTATCGTTTTCATCTTAAACATACATTTTATTTTTATATCGGCTTTCTAAAAGCCTGGTAGGACTTTATTTTCCGAGTTCTTCGAACTGGATGCGCTTGCTCCAACTCAGTACATTCACACTAATGGTGATGTAGCAATACTTGAGCTTGCCACCCTGGATAAAGAACTGAAGTTTGTAATCGTAGGCACGGTCTAGGAATTCCTGTGCACTGTAACTGTACTCCTCGCTGGTGCGAAGACGACTCAAGAGGTCTGGCAGATCTACATTGACTACCGCATTTCCGGTCTCCTTACTCTTAATGAGGAGTCGCCCATCCAGGTTGTAATCTTCGTGCTTCAAAATGCGGGAAGTCATAAAGTCAGCATGGGCTATCTTGCCCCGCTCGTCCTCATCTACCGTATTCCATGTGGCATGAGGGGTATAAATGAGTTTACGGCTCTCATCGAGAGAGTTATCCCAAAGAATGCGGGCATTATGGTCTTCGATGGTCATCGTGTAGTCGTTGACATCCATATCCTGTGGAGAGTCAAGATCACGAAGCGCCACATTGATCTTTTTGGTATCACGCACCAGAGGGATGGTTGCATAAGAAGGTTTTGAGGATGATACCTCTACTGCCTCCAGCAGTTTACCATGCCAGAGGGTATCGAGAGGAAGGCTGTTGTTGACAACCTCATCATACTCTCCCCTATTTTCATGATCGAGATTCACTTCCAGTTTCTGCATCTTGTCTCCTGTAGCCGATGGAGCGGTACGAACGAACTTGGCACGGCCTGAAGTTAACTGGTCGGCATAAGCATTCTGTCCGGCAAGGGCAAGAAACTGATATTTACCTGGCTGCAGGTTCTCGACGTGCATCACATAATTTGGGTCTTTGAGAGGCGATGATAGCGCAGAATTCGTCTCGGTCTGTTGGGTTATATAGTTTCCGTTCTCGTCGAATACATACAGCGTTACCTGTCCAACATGGTCGTTGAACATGTCGGCACGCTGGAGGTTGTAATCATACTTAAACTTCACATATACACCATTAGGACAATCGCTGTAATCCTGGTGCCACATATCGTGGCATGAGGTCGCGACGGTCAGGGTCATGGCAGCTGCCATGACACCCTTCAACCATTTATTTATCTTCTGCGCTATCATATCGCTAATCAATTATTGTTTTCTATATTTATCGTTTTATATTACTCACCGAGAGTTGCACCTTGTGTACGCTTAGCCCATGAAAGGACGTTGATCTTGACAGATACATACTCCTTCAAATTATCATCATCATCCGGAATATTACTCAAATCAGGTATTGTAGCATGTCCAAATCCCTTTATGCCGGAAACACTGATTTCATACCAGTTATTACGAAGCACACCATATCGACCTAGCCAGTTTTGTTCTGCCTTACCATCTGCATTAGGATAAGATGTTGTTTTACCATCGGCAGACCAAGGTGTCTCAGTATTATCAAAATGACGAATTGGAACATAATAGTAATTAATACCACTCTTAACATGCTCTAAGTCTTTAACTTCCACTCCACTCTTCCAATTTTCTAACTGTTCTGTCGTAGGTGTAGTCGTCCAACGGCTATCACTTTTAGCTGTTACGGTATAAGAGACAACACCCGCATCAGAAGAAGTTTCTGATACTGTCAACAAATCCTGTGCACTGACTGTACCAGAAATATGAGTTTTCAAATCCGAAGCGTTTTGAGCAACATATCGGGCAAGAATCAATTTCTCGATAGTCGTTTTATCATATACAACAGTAGGATCAGAATCGACAGTATAAAAATCTGTCATAGGAGTATACTTGGTAGGTGCTGCGTCATTATCTGCTGTAAATAACTGAACACCAACAATAGCACAAGTAGTACTTTTAATCTTCTGATTTGCAACATTAAATGTATTCTCTAAGCAATACTTAATCGTTGTCCGATCGGTGGAAGTAGCTTGAGAGTTTTCTAAGGCACCAGCTGTAAATGCATCATAATTAGGGTCAATAGCCCAATAGGTACGATACAACTCTGAAGCAGGGATCGCTGTATCATCGTTCAAACTCGTTGTGCCAATAAATCGGTATTTAGATGTTGCACCAGCAGCTTCATATGAAGCCCAATCATTTGTCCAGTTGCGAGTAAAATAAGTCTGTTTGTTGGTATTTGCCAACTCCCAACCGGTAACAGTATAATAAAGTTTCTTACCTGCTGTTTTTACACCTGTTACTTCAGTAACCGTACCAGTATAATCTGTTGTCTGTACTGGTGTCATGGCTGTTCCCATTTCAACCTTAGCTAAAGCACGCTCTACAGAGATTTCTACAGCATGTGAAGCTGCAGATTCCGGAGTCTTCTGAATATTATCAGACGTAACAGGTACTAAAGTATTTACTTTGCCATCAAATGGATTAGCACCTACCTTTGTTGATAATGGAGCATTAGTCATCAAAAAGCCAGTGTTTTTGAGGTCAGAAGAATTAACTGTCAGGATTTTAGACATTTTATCACCGACAGTATAGCTCTGGCCATTATCATTCAAAACTACCAAAGCATAAATATTATTAGTAAGCCCCGAACTACTAATCTTAACAGTCTGCTGATAACGGGTAGTAATTTGCTTATCTGCTGCTCCAGGAGTATCAGAAGTTAATGTGAGAGGATACGCCTGTACAAAGGTTGCACTAGCTTCATCCGCACCATTAAAAAGCAAAAGCTTAGCATCTTTTACTTCATACTCTTCAGCAGTGCCATCTTTGAAATTATCATTGGCACGTGAAGTTCCAGGGTTCTGTGTTGGAAGATTGATGGCAACAGCAACATAACCATCACCATTCTCATTGAAACCTGAGTTGTTACCACCACCATTCAGATCATCGCTACTTGAACAAGAACCGAGCATCAGCCCTGCCAATGCAACGGAAAATAATAAAGTTTTCTTCATCTTGTAAGTTATTATTGTTGTTATTAATATTTTATATTTTTACTTATAACCGCTCTTAAAAATCTAATTATATTACATTTTTATATATTTGGCTTACAATTCATCTAATACGTTATATTTGAGTTTCTTTCTATATTTGTACTTAGAAAAAATATGCCTGGTTCAGGAGACTGTTCCAAGCCAGGGCAGTGCCCTGTCTCTAGGGAACAGCTATATGAACCTAAACAGACAGTATGTATAACTTTATAGATTCTGTAAATTTTCTTTTGCAGAAGCAACACCAGCCTTGGCAGCCTGCTCCAGATAATAACGAGCTTGCTTCTCGTTGCCCTTCAGCATCTCATAGACACCTCGGGCATTCTGGGCATCGGCACTGTTTCCTGCCTTGTCGAGATATGATTTCGCATCTTCTGCATCACCGGCATTCAAGCGGGTTATGGCTGCATTCAGATTCGCTGTCTCATTCTCCGGGAACATGCGGACGGCAATCTCCATCACATCATTAAACTCCTTGCTGCCTGGCTCGTAAGTCTGGGCTACCATGAACATCTCCTCCTGGCTCAACTGCTGTGGCTTGGTCTTGATAATCTCCTTTGCCTCTTCCACATCAAAAGGTTTCACCTTGTAAGTAATGTGGTAGTCGGAATGGCGGAGCGCAGGATACCAGGTATCGAGCATAAAGCGATACTCTGAAGGATACTGCTTCTTGATCTTCAACTCCCGCGCATCCGGATTCAGACATTTGTCTGCAATAATCGCCAGAATGGCATCCTTATGCTCAAGGTTGCTACCTTTAATATAAGCTATCAGACCATCCCAATCCTCTGGAGTAGAAGAAACCGTGAAGAGATTGTTTGGCAACTTCACCATTCGGCGGACATATTCGGTCAGCGTCTTGGCACGGTTCTTTGCCAGATAATCATTATGGGTGTAAGGACTCTCCGGTGATGCATAACCATGAATATTGATGCCGCTCACTTCGAGATTCTTATCTTCCTTCAATGCATTGATGGTGCGGATGATGCTATCCAACTGTGCAGGATTACGGCGATAATCTGGATGCAACTCTATGCGATCTACCGGGAAATCGATATAAGCACGCTTATCAAGATGACGGACCTTGACCGCTTCTACCTCTGGACGGACGAAAGAAGCTACCGGCTGGCGACGACGAGTGATGGTAAAATCAGTACCATCCTGCAAATCACCACAACCGCAGAGGTCTTCGTGAATTTCGAGATCGTAGTTCCTTACCTTGGAAGACAGAGGAACGGATGCCAGATACTTCACGGTCTGCTGCTTCTTGTTGTCTCGCTTCACCACGAAAGCCTGAGGAGAAAGCTGCAACTGTTTCTTTCCAACCCCTCGGTCAAACATGATCTGCTGTCTTCTACCGTTGATTACAATCTCAGGCATCTTGAGCAACTCTCCCTTATGCTTGATAATCGGAGTATACACAAGCTGGTTGTTAGTAGGGAGATCCAGGGAATCGAGATTCAGATCCATCATAACCGTAATCAGGTCATTGTAATGAGACATCTCTACATGAGATACCTTTATCTTTTCAGCAGCCAACTTGAGACTCTTGCAATCCTGGGCTGCAAGAGGCATAGCCATCAAAAGAGAGCTGAATAATAATATGTAGTTCTTAAATTCTTTCATACTCATAGATTATGTTTAATGAGTTACAACATATAAATAAGAGAAATGGCTGCCTTGGTAGGACCCACGTAGTTGTCATGAGATGACTTCTCCTTCTCGCCACAGGCACCGCACTTGAACTTTTCGTACTGGATATAATCATATCCGAAACCTACTGAGGTTTCCAGGTTCCAGTGCTTGGAAAGAGGCCATTGATAACCAGCGGTCACACCACCACCTACATACCATCCCTCATAGCGATGATTACGTAGAGATTTGAAAATACCTAGGGGTAGCTTCACTCCTCCTGCATTAAACTGTCCGCCCATGGCATGAACACCCAAGAACCAGCCATTGAAGCTCTGGCAGAACCAGTAACGATATTCTGGTTGCAAAAGCCAATGACGGAGGCTTGACTGGTCGCCACCGGACTGTTTCCAAGGATTGAAGCCAAAGAATACCTGAGCGGTATGCTTCTTGCCTAAGGCAGTCTCGACACCGAGATTAGGAGTTGTTGTAGCCCAATATAAGAGGTTGGACTTGACTCCAATGTTTTGCGCATAATTAGCTAGTGATACAAATATGAGTAACACTGAAGCTAAAATCAATCGTTTAACCATCTATTAAAAGAGTTTAGTTAAGTCTATTTATTTATTTCGTTTTTACTATATCAATAGGTAATTATATAAATTTACCCGTTTACATGATAATTCGCAATTTCTTGGGGCAAAAGTAGGAAGAAAAAATGAATGGGGGAGGCCGTCCGAAAACTTAATTAGGGAAGCAAACA
>ULVA01062207.1_pt1 | contig 14768 bp, 12 predicted proteins | sample 1958811 | NCBI WGS metagenome assembly ULVA01 (sample SAMEA4835768, study PRJEB28245) | human gut metagenome | biome: gut microbiome; material: fecal sample | place: Denmark | collected 2008
TGATGATATTGTAGGGGCTGCGGTTTATCAGTACGGCGATAACATTGTCGTTGAGTTTGAGGGAAAATACTGGTTATATGAACACTATCATAACACAGACTTTGACGGAAACTCAGACTGATATGCCCCACGCCCAAACAAGCCATACTTCTGATGAAAAAGTATCCGAACAAAACCTTCTTGCAAAGTAAATAAGTTTTCTATTTTACAAGGGCAGCCGAGCAAATCGACTGTCCTTTTTCTATGCCTATGGGCAAGAAAAGAAGCAGACATGGCAAGGATAAAATAAACCCACGCCGCCCAAACGCTAAAAATGTGCTATTTATAGAACAAAATCAGAACAGGAGGTATTGATCATGGCAGACGAAGTCGGCTCCGCTGCATTGCAGTCGGGGCAAAAAATCATCGAAGTGGGAGCTGAGCTTATCAAGCTCCTTGCTCCCCTCTTTGAAAAAATGCTGAAAGAACTGTACCGCAATTCCGTTGACAGCATTAATCAAATCGGCGGCAGCATTGCCGAGAAATTTGCGAAAGGTACCGTCACGAATGGCGAACTGCTGTATGAAGCCAACAAGGCGGAATGCGGCATCTCCACAACGAGAAACATTCTTTCCGCTGACGCGAAAGCCTTTGCCGCAAAAGCAAAGGAATATAAAATTCCTGTTGCGGTCGTGGGCAAGGGAGATAAGCAGACTATTGAATTCCTCGACCGTGACAAGGGAATAGTCAATCAGATAACGCAGGAGATAATGCAGGAACGCTTGAAAGAAGCGCCGCAGAGCGTAAAGTGCTTTAACATCAGCGCCAACAACGTGACCGCTATGAAAGCTGCTTTTGAGGAACAGGGTTTAAGCTGCCAGTTCATGGAATCCGCCGACGGAAAGGTAAAATGCGTCTATCCCGCAGAAAACGCTGAGCAGGTCGCCGTTGTCAAGGAAGATTACAAGCGCGTCCACGGCGAGATTTCAGACGATCTGGATATTCGGTCAGATGATAAAGGTATCGTTATCGCCGATGATAAGATTGGGAAGTCCTTTGAATATTCGTCCATGAATAAGGCGCAGACGATGGAATTACTTCGGGAGCAGTTCGGCTATTCTGAAGCAAAGGCAGATTTGGCGGCGAACAAAATCTGTCGTGACCTAAAGCTGGACAAGGATAAGTTCCTCGCTCATACGGAGCAGTATGATAATCTCAATTCGCTGAAAACGAATATCCGCTATCCCAGCGACGACCTTACCCTGCGGGATATGCGCTTTAATTCCGTCAATTTCAAGGACGGCGGCACGACAGGACGTCGTGAGGCGTTCGCCCAAAGTGCGGCAAGGATGCCGCACATACAAAGCGAACGCTCGTTGACGCACATTTTCATTTCAAACGGAGATAAGACCGCCGCCCTCACTCCGGAGAAAATGAGCGAAACAGAGATGAAGAACATCTGTACCAACCGGCTCGGAATGACGGAATATCAGGCTGAAAAGGCTGTTGCGAAATCCCAGAAAATCGACCGGCAGGTCAAGTCCAAAATCGAAGAACGCACGGTCGGCAAGGACGGAGTTTCGCAGAGCGTAGGCATTGAGAGAACCTCGCAGAACGGCTTTACACTAACGCTCGGCGGCAAATCCAAAACGTACAATTTCAGCACGATAAATGTTGCGGATAAGATATCCAGAGATTTTAATATTCCGAAAGAAAACTCTGCACACATAATCGACAAGGCAAAAAAGCAGAGCGTTCTCCAGAACAAAATCCAGAATTCGCTGAAAAAGCAGCCTGCTTCTCCGACCGTTCCGAAGCCAAAACTCAATGAAAGCAAGGGGTTGAAACATTGAAAAAGAAGAAACCTGATATGCTGACGATTTTGCTGTATGCAATTATCGTCTTTGCAGTTCTGTATGTTTCGGCGGGTCTTGGCGCGGCTATGGACTTGTCCGTGGACGATGAGGGCGTTCTGGATTTCAATGTGCTTATGACGCAGTTTGAAACCGTGCTTACCTCCACCGATACGGTCGGAGCGCATTTCACGGACTTTTCATCGTACAGTTTCAAGATAACGCTCATGGTGGCTTTCGCCCTCGGCATATATGCGCTTATGAAATACACTTCCCGAAAGCGCCTGCACCGAAAGGGAGTAGAACACGGCTCAGCACGCTGGGCAAACGAAAAGGAAGAAAAATTTCTTGCCGACAGGATGTCGGCAGGGAGCAAGCCAAAGCGCGGCAAGGACGCCGCGCAACAAAGCTTGCGGACGGCGACAAAGTTGAAAAGAAAAAGGTTAAGAAATCACCGAAATCCCCGTTTGAAACAGACAACAACATCTTGCTCACGCAGGAAGTCCGAATGTCGCTTAATACACGTCAGCACCGAGAAAATCTCAATGTACTGGTAATCGGCGGCTCCGGTTCTGGTAAATCGAGATTTTACGTCAAACCGAACATAATGCAGTTAAACACAAGTTATGTCGTAACCGACCCGAAAGGCGAACTGCTGCGCTCCTGCGGACGTTTGCTGAAAAAAGCCGGCTACGAAATCCGTGTATTTAACTTGATAGATATGTCGCACAGCAACAATTACAATCCATTCAATTACATCTACGACAAGGACGGAAACATCAACAAGACCTACGTCATGAAAATGGTCAACTGCCTGATGAAGAACACAAAGCAGGAAGGCACGTCCGGCGGCGACCAGTTCTGGGACGACAGCACAAAGGCACTCACGCTTGCGATTGCTTTCTATCTTCTCGAAAAAAAGACGGACGAAAACGGCAATTCCCTCGACCGTAATTTCAGCACGGTAATGAAGATGATGAGGTTAGCGGAAATCTCCGAGCAGGACGAAAATCACCGCTCCCCGCTTGACGATATGATGGACGAGCTGAGAACCGAAAATCCGCACAGCATGGCGATTTCGTTCTATGCGGATTTCAAGAAAGCTCCAGCCGAAACCGCAAAGTCGATACTCATTCCTGCGGCTGTGCGGTTTGCGGCGTTCAATCTTCCGGAAGTCGCAGACCTGACGCACACGGACAACATACACCTCGATACTCTGGGCGACCGAAAGACCGCCCTCTTTATCATAATACCGTCCTCGGACGCTACGTTCAACTTTCTTGCGGCGATGATGTACACTCAGCTTTTTGATACGCTTTACGATACGGCGAATTTCAAGTACGGCGGCAGACTCCCCGTCCATGTGCGGTGCCTGCTCGACGAGTTCGCGAATGTCGGCACCATTCCGGATTTTGATAAACTGCTTGCAACAATGCGTAGCATGGAAATATCCGCAAACATCATAATTCAGAATTTGGCGCAGCTCAAAAAGATGTACGACAAATCATGGGAGATACTCACGGGTAACTGCGACAGCCTGCTGTTCCTCGGCGGGCAGGAAGCAAGCACCCTTGAAGCAATATCGAAATCGCTCGGCAAGGAAACCATTGACGTGGTATCCCAGAACCGCACGCGAAGCCACAAATCTCCGTCAACCTCGGAGAATAACAGCATTTTGGGTAGAGAACTTATGACGACAGACGAACTCAAGGTCATGAAACCGAACGAGTGCGTACTGATCGTCCGGGCGCTCTACCCTTTTTTCTGTCACAAATTCGATATCGAAAAGCACCAGAATTACAAGTACCTGGAGGACAGCAACAAGAACTATGCCTATCTCATCGACGATTTGCACACCGAAAAAGCTCCGGATATGACCGAAATTTATTCGGAAACCGTGGAGCCGAAACCCGTTCTACAGCCTGCCGATGATGAAAAGGACATTTCAGATATAGACGTTCCCGACGAGGAGGATAACATGACAAACCTTGACGAAGAATTCGACACAAAGGAAATCGCCGCCGCTCTGAAACAGCGACACAAGCGACTGGCAGGTCGCAGCCCAGTATTTCGTATCTTCTTCGCAGGCGTCGCAAATCATCAATAATACGGACGCAGGATTTCTCAACTTCCAACCGTTGATTCTCAATATGCAGATTTCCATACAGGGACTTATCATGAAAATCATTATGATTATAGCCAATGTTGTGGTAACCGCCCGTCTGTTTGAGCTGACGGTCTACACGATGATCGCGCCCGTTCCGCTGTCAACGTTCGCCTGCGACGGTTTATCAGATATCGGCAAGGGATTTCTGAAATCCTACGCCGCAGTAACGCTGCAATCAATAGTTCTTGCGATAATGTTCATCGCCTACGCCGCCGTGAACAATGCGCTCATAGCCGGTCGCATAGGCAGCTATAACCTTGCCCTTGACGGAATAATGGGACTGATAACAACGCTGACGCTGGGTATCGGAGTAATGAGTTCCGGCGCATGGGCAAAGCGGATAGTCGGCTCATCGTGAGGAGGAAGATAACTTGATAGAAATAAAGATACCGAAAGAAATCACCGAATACAAGGAGAAATTTCTGTTCGGGCTGACGATAAGGCAGTGCGTATGCGCTGTGACTGCTCTCGCCGTCTGCGTTCCGCTGTACATCTTCGGAAAGGATTTCCTCGGAGATGATGTTGTCGGCTGGCTGGTTATCCTGATAGCCGTGCCGATATTCGCGTTTGGCTTTTTCAGATACGACGGTATGCCGTTTGAGAAATTTCTGGCTTTGCTGTACAGACAGAAATGGGTCGAGCCGCAGAAACGCAAGTATGAGGAACTTCCCGTTTTCTGGGACTGCCGTGACGAGATAGTCGAGGACGAGATAGCTCATCAGATCGCAGAGCAGACAAATAAAATCCGAAAGGAGAGAAAGAAGAAATGAGTATGTTTTCTTCAAAGACCGGCACGACCGAAAGTTCCGCAAAGGACTTGGACAAGGTGCGCCTTGCGAAGCAGAAAAAGCCTAAAAAGACAAAGGAAAAGACTGTCCGTAAGGTCGCCCGAACCGTGCAGGACACGATCCCTTATGAACACGTTCACGGTAAGTACATTTTTGAGGTAGAGAAGAACCGCTATTCCGTCACTTATTCTTTTTCAGATGTGACATACGACGCTGCGGACGCAGCCGAGCAGGAGCGTATTTTTCTGGCTTACGGCGACCTGCTCAATAGCTTTGACACCTCGGACGATGTTCAGATAACGCTCCACAACAACGTTATCAACCAGAAAGAGTTTTCAAGCCAGATACTGCTGAAACACGCAGGCGACGGCTTTGACGAATACCGTGACGAGTACAACGAAATGCTTCTCGATAAAATGCAGCAGGGGCAGAACGGCATTACCACAAAGAAATATTTCACAGTAACGGTTACGGCGGCGACTTTGGAACTGGCGCAGCAGAAGCTTGCCGCAAAGGAGCTGTATATGCGCACCTGTTTTCAGAAAATCGGCAGCAACATCGAAAAGCTGAAAGCCAACGAGCGTATCCGCATTATTGCAGATATTTTCCGCGGCGTTAATCAGGAGATACGCCCGATAAGCAGTTCGGAATTCCTGCGCGGCGCGGAAAAATCGCTGTGCTGCCCCGATTACTTTGAGTTCAAGAAAGACTATTTCATGTACAACGACAAATTCGCACGAATGGTCTATCTGAAACATCTGCCGTCCTCGCTGGTGGACGATATGCTGAAAGACCTCTGCGAAACCTCGCTGCCTATAGTGGTAACAGTGAACATCGCTCCCGTTGAGCCGAGCGAAGCTATAAAGGTCGTAAAGCGGCAGCTCACGGCAATGCGCTCCAACAAAATGCAGAAAGAGAAAAAGGCGTCGCAGCACGGCGTTTACTCTGACGTGATTTCGGACGACCTGAAACAGTCCCTTGCGGAAGCCGAAGAACTGCTGAACGATTTGCAGAGCAAAAATCAGAAGATGTTTCTGCTTAATCTGGTGGTAATGGTGACGGGAACCAGCTTTGACGAACTGGATAACAACACGGATAAAATCGAAGCCGTGTTCCGTAAGCACGTCTGCACTACCTCAAGAGCCAACTTTCAGCAGGAGGACGCAATGGCAAGCTGTCTGCCGCTGGGAAACTGCCGCTTAAAGGTGCGCCGCACTCTCACAACGGAGAGCGCCTGCGTATTCATGCCGTTTAATTCAAAGGAGCTGTCGCAGAAAGGCGGCGTTTACTACGGATTGAATCAGACCACCAACAACCTGATTATCTTCAATCGTGCAAGTCTTATAAACGCCAACGGATTTATTCTCGGCTGCCCCGGCTCCGGTAAGTCGTTCAGCGCAAAGCGGGAAATGGTGAATGTGTTCCTTGCGACCGATGATGAAATAATAATCGTGGATCCGGAACGCGAATACACGAACCTCGTCAAGGCGCTCGGTGGCGAACTTCTCTACATTTCCGAAAGCAGCGATACACATCTTAACCCGCTTGAAATCTCGCTTGAGGAATACAACAAGGGCGAAGATGTGGTAAGCTCCAAGTACGACTTTTTCCTGTCGTTCTTTGAAACTATCATGGGAAAACAGGGCATTTCTCCCGAACAGAAAACTATTATCGACAACTGCCTGCATGAAGTCTACCGTGATTTCCTGCTCGGCAAAACAACGGAAATGCCTACACTCAAGGATTATTACGACATTCTGTCAAAGCAAACCTCGGAGGAAGCAAAGCCGCTGTATATGTCGCTTGAGCTGTATGTGAACGGCTCTATGAAAACATTTTCCTACCCGTCCAACGTGGACGTCAATAACCGTGTTGTCGTGTACGACATAAAGGATCTGGGCAAGCAGCTAAAACCCCTCGGCATGATGGTAGTGCTTGAAAATCTGTGGGACAAAATCGTCCGCAACCGTGAGCGCGGTATCCGCACTCGCATTTACATAGACGAGATTTATCTGCTGTTCCGCAATGAGGAAAGCGCCAACTTCCTTTTTGAGCTGTACAAGCGCGCAAGAAAATGGGGCGGCATTCCGACCGGAATTACGCAGAACGTCGAGGATTTGTTGAAATCCGATACGGCGCGCTCCATGCTTTCAAATTCGGAGTTTATCCTCATGCTCAATCAGGCGGCGAGCGACCGTGACAAGCTGTCGCATCTTCTGAAAATACCCGAAAACATGATGAGTTTCGTTACCGGCGCGCCGGCAGGCTCCGGTCTGATTTACTGCGGACTTAACGGCTCTCTGCCTTTCAAGGACGATTTTCCTACGGACACAAAGCTGTATAAGCTTATGACTACGAAATTCGGCGAGTAATGCTCAGATAGTATAGGGGTGATATATTTGAAAGTCATTACCGAAAAAGGCGGCGTAAAAGCTCGTTCCATGAACGACCGTTCAATCGAACACAGCATATCTCAGAAAACGGAACTTTCCAAGAAGAACGAAAAGGCGCTTTCGGGCAAAACTGAAAGAACAGTACGCCGTTCTGAAAAAGATAAGCCTGTGCCGCACGACCGTGGAAATCCGGTGCAAACCGAACGGCGGCAGTTTGTCGAGCGCAAGGAACACGCCAGCGGCAAAGCTGCTGACCGCAAAATCCCGCTTTCAAAATCTGCAACATCAATTGGCAGTTCAAAAACCGAAATTAAAACTTCCGGTTCTTCCGAGAAAATTAACCACATTCCATTCCGATCGCCGAAGCAGTATAAACTGTCACCTCACCAGCCAAAAAACAAGAAATATAAAGTCCTGAAAAACGGCACGGTTGCTAACGGAACGCTCACCAAGCGGAAAGAGCGTGTGATTTACAGCCAGCAGCAGAACAAAAAGCTGCGGAAAATAAAGCGGAAAAAGATTGATAAATCCCGTCTGAAACTGCTCAAATCCTTTAACAGACAGCAGAAAAAGATTTTCCGCAAAAAAGCCGAGCTTATCTCCATTGCCATGGGCGGCGTTGCTCCGACAAAGGTGAATATTTCAAAGTACCGCAGACTTTCCTCCGCAGCGAAAACTGCCGCTAACATTGTAGCAAAACCTGCGGAGGTGCTGAAAAAGGGCTTTGTGGCGCAGGCTGAAAAATCCGACGATAACGGCGTTAAAGCCGCGAAACTCGGCGTTCAGATATACGACCACGGCGCCAGCGGAGTTAAAACCGCCGCAAATGCCGGAGTGAAAACAGCCAAGAACGGCTATAAAATCACCAAGAGGGTTTACCGGAAAATCCACAAGCCCACCTCTGCGGAATTACGGCGAAAGCTGCGGAAACGTGTAAATCACAACATCACGGCAGAAGCCAAATTTCTCGCCAAGCGAGCCGTGAAGAAAGGCGCTGCCAAAGCCGGAAAGGCTACTGCTCAAACCGCCAAGACAGCCGCTAAAGCTGCGCAGAAAGCAACACAGGCGGCAGGCAAAGCAATCGCCGGGGCGGTATCAAAAATAGCGTCGTTTATTTCGTCCACAATGCCGTACAGCCTCATCATTATCGGCGTGATACTGATAGTGCTGGTTATCTGTTTGTGCTTTGCCGAAATAATAGGCGGCGCAGGCGGGTCTGTCGCCGGCGGCGGTGCATGGCTTGTCGATGATAACAGTAATCAGACTCCGGAACAAATCTATGAGTGCTATAAGGAATTCGTCGAACAGGCAAAGCACGTCATGGAAAAACAGGCGAAAGACGCTCTGAAAGACACGGTGACGGGATTTTGCGACGGAGATACTACTGCTCCCCGAAAAATAATCCAGTACATCGACAAGAGCCACAATAACACTTTCTACCCCGCCAAAGGCGCTGACAGGACTATAAATTCGTGGATAGACGCTTTCGGTACGGACGATTACGCAGATTATATGTCCCTGCTTTTCGTACTTATGACGAGGGAGAAACAGCAGGCTGACGGAGTTTCAGACGGCGAAATATACGACTTCGATTTCAAACGCGAGGATTTCGAGGAGTTCATGAAAACCGTCAATCAGAATTCCTGCCGCTGGGGTGATACGTTCGTTTACAAGACTGCAGTCGAAACCTCGCCCGTGGCTTGCCCCGGCGAGAACTGCAAGACGAAATACAAATCCGACCGCTGCGCCTATTACACGGACGATGACGGTCACAAGCATTATTACTGCAAAGGACACCCGTACTGTCCTATCAATCACACCAAGCTGACCATCAAGTTCTATACGGTCAAGGATTATTACAACGAAGATTATCCCGAAATCTACGATTTCACGGATAACGAAAAGGCAAGGTATCAGGCCTCAAAGGCGATAATACAGAGTATGCTTGATTATTGGGAGGGTGGTATCAATTAAGAAACTGTACAATTCATTTATGGGCAAAAGCGTTAAACAGCGCATATTCATCTGCATTATTGCAGTCGTGCTGCTGACGTTTTTGTTCTTTATCATAAAGGCGAATATCTTTGATATGCCGCCCGATACGGCAGAGGGAGCCGAACCGACTGACCGTCCGCAGTTCCACATCAGCTTTGTTGACATAGGACTGCTCGTCGCCGTGACAGGCGCATACGTTATTCACAAAATCCGTGAGAAACGGAAGCAAAGGAGATTGTAGCTTGAATACAGACGAGAAAATCGCCGCCTATTCCGAAAAGGTTGAGGTCAAGAAAAAGAAGCTTGACGAAATAACGGCGGTGATTGAAAAGAAGAAAACTGCCGCCGCTGCTCTGAAAGCGGATATTGACGCTCTTTCAAAGAACATCTTTGAGCTGGAAGCACAGCGGCTTTTCAGTATGCTGAAAGACAAGGGTATCGGCATAGGTACTGTCATTGAAGCTGTCAGCACGGGTATTTTCGATGATGAAAACAGCGCTGCGGACAGAAAAGAAAACGGTGCTATAAATAGCACGATCGAACAGGAGGAAAACAAAAATGAAACTGGTAATAGCGGAAAAACCGTCGGTAATGCGTGATATTGCCGCCGTTCTCGGCGCAGCGCAAAAGACCGCCGACGGAGCGCTTTGCGGCAACGGATACATAGTCACATCGGCGAGAGGACACCTTGTCCGGCTGAAACAGCCTGACGAATATAACGAGGGCTACAAGAAGTGGTCGCTCTCCGACCTGCCTATTATGCCGGATTTTCAGTTCGTCCCGATAGAGAATGCGGTTTCAGTCCTGAAAACGCTTGCCCGGCAGATGAACAGCTCCAAAATCGACGAGATTATCGAAGCAACAGACGCCGGACGTGAGGGCGAGTGCATTTTCAGATACATATACGACTACATCGGCTGTACAAAGCCGGTGCGCCGCCTGTGGATCTCCTCAATGACAGAAGCGAGTATCCGTGCCGGGTTCGCTGACCTTAAACCGGCAAGCGAATACGATAACCTCTATTCCGCTGGATTTACCCGCAGCAAGATAGACTGGCTGTGGGGCATAAATCTGACGCGGCTCTACACAAGCTATTTCGGCGCAAAATGCTCTATCGGGCGCGTCAGAACGGCTGTACTGAATATGCTTGTTCAGCGCGAAAACGAGATAAGCAATTTCGTGAAGCGTCCTTTTTATAAGGTGAAACTCTCAAACGGTGCTGAATGGTTTGACGACGATGTGGACTGCCTTTCCGAAAAAATCGCCGCTGAAAGAATACTTGAAATGTGCAAGGGTCAGCCGGCTACGGTAAAGAGCATAACCTCACAGAAGAAAAAGGAGAACCGCCCTCTGCTGTTCTCGCTCACCTCTTTGCAGATAGCCGCAAACGATGAGTTTGGATTTTCAGCGGCGAGAACGCTCTCCGTTATGCAGAGCCTTTACGAAAAGAAACTGCTCACCTATCCGAGAACGGACAGCAGCTATCTGACGGACGATATGGCAGAAATTCTCCCCGGACGCGTTGAAATGCTCCGCGTTTTCGAGGAAAAAGCGGTTAATATTCTTCTGTCAAACGGGCTGAACATAGACAGCAGGATAATCAACAACGCAAAGGTGTCCGACCACCATGCGATTATTCCCACCGAGAATATCGGGAATGCTGTAAACATGGAGCTGACCTCTGACGAAAAGCAGATTTTACATCTGGTTATCCGCAGGCTGCTGGAAGCTCTTTCGGCGCAGTACGAATACATGGATATTGAATACGTCTTTGATATTTGCGGCGAAACATTTAAGCTGAAACAGAAAAAGCCTGTCAACCTCGGCTGGAAAGCGCTTTGCCCCGATGATGTCGAGATACCGCCGGAAATAAACTATTCCGAAAACGATACATTTTATGCGGAAGATATTTTTATTACAGATGGCGAAACCAAGCCGCCGAAACGCTACACGGAAAGCTCGCTCTTAAAGGCGATGGAGAATATCGACCGCCGCATAGAGGACAAGGAACTTTCCGGATATGTTTCCGAAAGAGGGTTAGGCACCCCCGCAACAAGGGCGGCTATCATCGAAAAGATACTCGCGGACGGCTATGCAGAGCGCAGGAACAAGGTTATTTCCGCGACTGAAATGGGAATAAAGATGATAAATTTCGTTCCTCCCGAAATTAAGTCCGTTGAAATGACCGCTGCAATGGAATTACAGCTTGCCGCAATAGAGAACGGCACCGCTAGCGCCGATGAGGTAATCAGCAGCATTACGGAGAAAATCAAGGCTATCATCGAAGCTGAAAAGCACAGGGCGCATACTCCCGTCGCTGAGCCGAGAACCGCTCAGAAAAATCCGGTCGGGAAATGCCCGAAATGCGGCGGCAATGTGTATAAATTCGTTCGGGACAATACGGGTATATTCTACTGCGAAAAGGCTCCCAAGGACTGCATTTTCCGTGTTTACGAGGACGATTATTTCTTCACATCTAAGGGCAAAAAGCTGACAGAACCCATGATGAAAAATCTGCTGTCGCACGGAGAAGTCAAGGTCGGCGGTTTCAAATCCGAGAAAACCGGAAACACATACAATGCTGTCGTTTCTTTTGCAGACAGAACCGACAAGAACGGAAACGCCAAAATCGGCTTTACAATGCGTTTTGAGGACAAGACGAAAAGGTAATCTCCGCTTGCGACGAAGCGGAGATTTTCATTATTCGTAGTGATAACGGCAGGAAATAATATAAAGCTGACCGTCCTCGACCTTGTAGACAAGCCGGTTTGTATCGTCGATTCTGCGGCTCCAGTAGCCACTTAGGTTGTGTTTCAGCGGTTCGGCTTTTCCTATTCCGTCAAAAGGGTCACGCTCAATATCCTTGATGAGCAGGTTAATGCGTTTCAGAGTTTTTCTGTCCTCGCCCTGCCAGTAAAGGTAATCCGCCCAAGCCTCGTCAGTCCAGAGTTTAATCATCGTCCTCTACCTCGACAAGTTCGTGCCTGGAAACCTTTCCTGCATTGAGCTGAGCGATAGAACGGTTGATGTGAGCCATATTCGCAGGGCTGTAGAAATAATCGTCAGCTCTGTTGTGAAGTGTGACCTCAAACGGAATTCCGTCGCAGCGGATAGTCTGCTTGATGAACATATTGAATGCCGTTGACATATTCAGTCCCAGCGCATTGAAAATCTGTTCAGCCTTTGCCTTATCTTCGCAGTCCACACGCATAGTAACACTTGTTGTTGCCATAAAATCATCTCCTTCAGCACTATTATACTTACTCTGTACTTATATTGTACATCAAAAAGCATACTTTGTCAATATCAATTTCAGAAAGAAAGGTGGAAAATAATGTACTTTTTCAAAGCTGACATATCGAGCTTTGACGATGAAGCCGAAACCGTGTTCATTATCCCCGAACAGAACGCAGATGAAAACGGCGTTCCCTTTGAGGAAAAGATGATAACGCAGACAGCTGAATACAAGGCTTTCGTGAAGCGCACCAAAACAGCGCTTGTAGATTGCACCTACACGCAGTACCAGACGGACGAGCCTATCGCAGACGGCTTGAATTCCGAAAAATTCGCCCAGCTTGAAGCGGAAGGAAAGCTCGCTGTAATCGACGCAAACACCTACTCCATTTCAACGGGCAAATCCGCAAAAAGCAAAGGAAAGAAGAATCTTACTACCTACCTCATTATAGGTGGTATCGCTGTCGCGGCGGTCATTCTCATCGCGGTTTCAGCTTTATCCAGCGGCGATAAAAAAGATATTCCCACAGAAACAACGGAAATTTCCGCGACTACGGAAACGACAGAAATAGACGCCCAGACCGAGGGAACCACCACAACGGAAACAGAAATTCCCCTTGTGGAATCCTCCGAACAGGGCGAAGCGGACGAGCCTGTTTCTGAAACTACCGATACAGCGCCGCCTGCGGAAACTTCCGAAATCGGCTATACCAACAGCGGTTACAGTTCCTCCTCAAATTCCGGCGCAAGCGGAGTTTACACTATAACTTTCTACCCGAACGGCGGCGAGGGTACTCTTGATAGCATTTCGGCAGAAGCCGGACAGTATGTCGTTCTTCCCTCTGCCGAAAGTGCGTCAAAATCCATATCCCGGAAAGGCTACAAGCTGCTCGGCTTTTCGGATAATACGGACATTGTGTATCCCCTATATGACTACAAAATGCCGTATGAAAATGTAAAGATGTTCGCCGTCTGGGAGCCGGATATCTTTACTGTGACCTACAATTCCAACGGCGGCACGGGTCAGCTCTCACGGGCGGAAGTCAGATACGGCGACAGCGTTCCTCTGCCGAAAGATGTTTCAATATACCGGGACGGTCTGTTCCTGACAGGCTGGGCGAAAACTGATAACGCCAAATCTGCGTTAAAGAACCTTACCATGCCTGCGGAAAATCTCACCCTATACGCCGTGTGGAGCAAGAAACCGCCGACAGCGAAAATCACTCTTCACTATGACGATAAGGTGCAGGTCATTGAAGCCGAAATCGGCTCAACGCTGGATATGCTCGATGATTTCGGCGTGACAAAGGACGGCGAGATAGTTTCCGGCTGGTACTTTGAAAACTCTCCCGTCCGTGTGGATGATCTCGATATTTCCGAGGACTGCGACCTTTATGCAAAGTGGCAGAGTGCTACATATATCACAATTTCCGTTGACCAAAGCTATCTCAACAAAGCCGATATCGAATACAAAATGCCGTTGGATATGACTGGCTATGCGAAGCTCACTCTGCCCGTGGTTGACGATAAAAACGACATTTATAACAGCGTTTTCGGCGCCAAGACGGAGCTTGGCGCCGTTTGCCCAAAGCGCGGCACGGACGTCGCGCAACAAAAGCAAACCGGCTGCACCTACGGCTACTCCACCAAAAAGCAGAACGGAGATTTCGGCACTATCGAATATTACGGCGGCGTTGAAAGTAAGTTCAGCAAAAGCACCAAGCTCTACCGTGTTCTTAACGAATACGGCGGCGGTAAGGGAACGGCTGAAAATCCGTATATCATCAGCTATTACGACCAGCTCCTGCGGCTTTCCGAACAGGGCGCAAAGGGGTATTTCATACAGACGGCGGATATTGCGTTTCCGAGGAATACGGACAGAAATCCCATCAGCACGAAGAAAATCACCCGCGGTTACGAAAACAAATCCTACGATTATTTTGTATACGACGGGCAGGGTCATTCTATCAAGAATGTTTCCGGCAGCGGTGGTTTATTTGGTGCTGTTGCCGCAGGAACTATACAGAATGTTGTAGTTGACGGCGCAAATATCAAAGCCGGAAAGAATAAAAATCTCGGAGTAATCTGCAACGAAATCGTATCCTACGCTTACCCCTCGACCGACACTGACGAATATTTCTCCACCGGAAATACACGGATAATCGGTTGTAAAGTCCTGAACAGCAAAATCACGGCTGACGGTGCTGAAAATATCGGAGGGATATGCGGTTTCGGCGGCGATATTTCGGATTGCATGGCGGACGGAATAACGGTCAGCGGCGGCAAAAGTATCGGCGGTATAGTGGGCAACGCCTGCACCGTGACAGGTTGTATCGCAAACAACATTACCGTCAGCGGC
>ULVA01017087.1_pt1 | contig 14725 bp, 9 predicted proteins | sample 1958811 | NCBI WGS metagenome assembly ULVA01 (sample SAMEA4835768, study PRJEB28245) | human gut metagenome | biome: gut microbiome; material: fecal sample | place: Denmark | collected 2008
GATACTCATGTCCGACGGCTACCCCACCGACAACTACGTCAGGGGGCTTGACACCATCGCAAAGAATCGCTGGTATTCCAACGGAATAAAGGCGGCAGTAGCCATCGGCGAGGACGCCGACCTCGACATACTGGCGCAGTTCACCGGCGACCCGGACAGCGTAGTCACCGCGCACAACGGTGAAGCCCTCGCGAAGCTGATAAAGTTCGTTGCGGTGACTTCCTCGCAGATAGGCAGCCGCAGCGTTCGCCTTGCGGACAGCGGGGAACAGGCTCACACCAAGCAGGAAGCCGCAGCGGAGCAGATACGCGAATTCGCGGAGAGCGACGAGATTAACGCTGACATCGAGGCAGGCTGGTAATGCCGTTCAGCGGTTACGCGGTTTCGGTGCGGGGGGCTTCCCACGAGGAGAACGGCACCCCCTGCCAGGACAGCGCGCGGGTGTACGTTTCGGACGGGCTGGCGATAGCGGCAGTTTCGGACGGGCACGGCAGCGAAAAGCACTTCCGCAGTGAAGCAGGCAGCGAGATGGCGTCGCGCGTCGCGATACGTTCCGTGATGGATTTCTGCGAGCGCAACGGCAGCCTTTCCGCGGTGTTTTCGGGGGATATCCGCGAGGCGGCGCGGAGAATAGCGGGCAACATAATCTGCGGGTGGAACGACGAGATAGCGGCGCACCTGGCATTTTCGCCGCTCAACGACCGCGAGCGCGGCATCTCTGAGAAATACGGCGGGCTGCAGCCGGAAGTGATGTACGGCGCGACCCTGCTCCTTGCTGCAGCGGACAGCGGGGGGCTTTTCGGCATGCAGATAGGCGACGGCACATTCACGCTGGCAGCCGACGGGGAAATAATGTTCCCGATGCCGGAGGACGAGCGCCTTATGGGCAACCTCACGACTTCCCTGTGCGACAGCGACGCGATAAACAGCGTGCGCAGCTTCTGGCGCCGGGGGGGATTCACCGCGGTGACGCTCTCGAGCGACGGGCTGATAAACTCGTTTCTTTCCCGCGGGGACTTCACGAGCTTTGCAGCAAGGCTTCCGGGGCTTTCCAGAGAGGAACTCCCCGCGCTCAGGGAACACCTCAGGGAACGCTCCAGGGCAGGCAGCAGGGACGATATTTCGGCTGCGGCTATTGCAATTCGGAATTAAACTAGTTCCGCATACCAAATCTGAAATTGTTTTTGCTTCTTTGCTGCTTTTTCGCCGTTTTGTACGAAGTATTACAAATTCGCGGCTATTTTTCGCGAAGTTTGTCAAAATGGGCAAAAAAATCGTCCCTAATAACAAAAATGCGCGGATTATTCCGCGTTTTTTTTATTACTAAATGCTTGACTTTTTCCGTGATTTGGTGTATAATATCATAATGTATCATAATGGATATGTGCGCGAAAAGGCTGTTTTTTGACTTTCACAAGATGTGGTTTGACAGTATTTTCCGCCTGTCCGGACCGGATTTTTATTAAGGAGTGATAAAGCCGATGGTGAATGTTAAGCCCATACAGCTCGGAAAAACCACCCGAATGAGTTTTTCTAAGATCAATGAGGTCATCGATATGCCGAACCTCATCGGTATTCAGAAGGATTCCTACGAATGGTTCCTGAATGACGGTATCAAGGAGATCTTCAAGGAGTTCTCCCCGATAACCGATTCCAATGGCAGATACGAACTCTCGTTCATCAGCCACCGCCTTGACGACAAGACTAAGTATACCATTGAAGAATGCAAGGAGCGCGACGCTACCTATGCAATTCCGATCCGCGTCACTGCCCGCCTTCTCAACAAGGAAACAGGCGAGTTCATGGACAACGAGATCTATATGGGCGACCTGCCGCTTATGACAGACAGCGGTACTTTCGTCATCAACGGCTCTGAGCGTGTAGTAGTATCTCAGCTGGTTCGTTCACCCGGCGTGTACTACGGCTTCGAGAACGACAAGACCGGTAAGCCCCTCTACAAGGCTACCGTTATCCCGAACCGCGGCGCATGGCTCGAGTATGAGATGGACGCCAACGACGTCTACTATGTCCGCATAGATAAGAACAGAAAGATCCCCGTTACCACGTTCCTGCGTGCGCTGGGTCTTTCTTCCAACGCTGAGCTCACCGCCAAGTTCGGTGAGGACCCCAGAATTCTCGCCACCATCGAGAAGGACAGCACCCAGAACAAGGAAGAGGCTCTCCTCGAGGTCTACAGAAAGCTCCACCCCGGCGACATGACCAGCGTTGAGTCCGCGCAGAACTACCTCAACAACCAGTTCTTCGACGCAAAGAGATACGACCTCTCCAGATTTGGACGTTACAAGTACAACAAGAAGCTTGCTATCTCCGACAGAATTTACGGCAGAAAGATAGCAGAACCCGTCATCGCTCCTATGACTGGTGAGATACTCGCGGACGAAGGCGACATCGTCACCCGCGAGAAGGCTCTTGAAATAGAGAATGCAGGCGTTATCGACGTTGCAGTTTACCACCCCGAGCGCGAGGACGCTATCGTCCGCGTTACCGGCAACGGTATGGTGGACATCAGGGTTTACACCGGCGATATGGACGTTGAGGCTCTCGGCATAAACGAGCACGTCCGTTTCGCAGTCCTCCGCGATATCCTCGAGACAGCGGCAGGCGACCAGGAAGAACTGGCGCGCCTTATCAGGTCCCGCGCTGAGGAGCTTATCCCCAGACACATCACTATTGAAGATATATTCGCGACCGTAAGCTACTTCCTCGACCTGTGCGAGAAGGTCGGCGTCGTTGACGATATCGACCACCTCGGCAACAGACGTATCCGCTGCGTCGGCGAGCTGCTCCAGAACAACTTCAGAATGGGCTTCGTCCGCATGGAAAAGACCATTCACGAGAGAATGCAGCTCAACGGCCAGGATCAGGAGAAGGTCTCACCGGCGTCCCTTATCAACGCGCGCCAGGTCATCTCCGCTATGAGAGAGTTCTTCGGTTCCTCTCCGCTGTCCCAGTTCATGGATCAGAACAACCCGCTGGCTGAGCTTACTCACAAGCGCCGTCTGTCCTCTCTGGGTCCGGGCGGTCTGTCCCGAGACAGAGCCGGATTTGAGGTCCGCGACGTACACTACTCCCACTACGGAAGAATGTGTCCTATCGAGACCCCTGAAGGTCCTAACATCGGTCTGATCTCCTACCTCGCTTCCTTCGCGAGAATAAACGTATACGGCTTTATCGAGGCGCCCTACAGACGCGTTGACAAGGCGACCGGCAAGGTGCTCGACGAGGTGGTTTACATGACCGCTGACGAAGAGGACAACTACGTTGTCGCACAGGCAAACGAGCCGCTGGACGAAGAGGGCCGTTTTGCAAGACCCATGGTCCACGCGCGCTGCCGCGATACTATCCGCGAGTTCGACCGCGATAAGGTGGACTTCATGGACGTATCCCCGAAGATGGTAGTTTCCGTCGCAACTGCTATGATCCCGTTCCTCGAGAACGATGACGCGAACCGTGCTCTGATGGGCGCGAACATGCAGCGTCAGGCAGTGCCGCTGATGGTAACTGATAATCCTATCGTCGGCACCGGTATGGAGTATAAGGCTGCCGTTGACTCCGGCGTCGTTATCTGCTCCAAGGAGGACGGCGTAGTCACCGAGGTGGACGCTGACAAGATCATCGTCACCAACGAACTCGGTCAGGAGCGCATTTACAGGCTCATCAAGTTCAAGCGTTCCAACCAGGGCAACTGCGTGAACCAGCGCCCGATAGTAAGCAAGGGCGAGAAGGTAAAGGCAGGCGACGTCATAGCCGACGGTCCCGCTACAAAGATGGGTGAGATCGCCCTCGGCAAGAACGCACTCATCGGCTTCACCACATGGGAAGGCTACAACTACGAGGACGCCGTTCTTATCAACGAGAAGCTTGTTTACAACGATGTCTACACATCGATCCATATAGAAGAATACGAACTCGAGTGCCGCGAGACAAAGCTCGGCGCCGAGGAGATCACCCGCGATATCCCGAACCTTTCCGACGACGCGCTCAAGGATCTTGACGAGCGCGGTATCGTGCGCATAGGCGCAGAGGTACACTCCGGCGATATCCTGGTAGGTAAGGTTTCACCCAAGGGCGAGACCGAGCTGAACGCGGAGGAAAGACTGCTCCGCGCCATCTTCGGCGAGAAGGCAAGGGAAGTCCGCGACAACTCACTGAGAGTTGCGCACGGCGTCAGCGGTATCGTCGTTGACGTAAAGGTGTTCGACCGCAGCAACTGCGACGAGCTTTCACCCGGAGTAAACGAGAAGGTCCGCGTTTATATCGCGCAGAAGAGAAAGATCTCCGTCGGCGATAAGATGGCGGGTCGTCACGGTAACAAGGGTGTCGTTTCCAGAATTCTCCGTCAGGAGGACATGCCGTTCCTGCCGGACGGCACTCCGCTCGACATCGTGCTGAACCCCCTGGGCGTACCTTCCCGAATGAACATCGGTCAGGTGCTGGAAGTTCACCTCGGCTACGTTGCCAAGGCGCTCGGCTGGAAGATCGCAACGCCGGTATTCGACGGCGCGCACGAGCAGGATATCCGCGAGCTGTATGAGGCCGCAAGGGCAGTCAACAGCGGCAAGATGGACGAGAACGCAGAGCGCATCTACAACATGAACAGAGAACCCGACGGCCGCCGCGAGGCGGAGCTGCTCGGCGCGAACTCCGCAGGCATCGACTTCACGAAAATCGCGTTCACTTCTGACTGTAAGACCCAGCTGACAGACGGCCGCACCGGCGAGAAGTTCGACGGCCCCGTTACGGTCGGCTATATGTACTACCTCAAGCTGCATCACCTGGTAGACGATAAGATACACGCACGTTCCACCGGTCCTTACTCTCTCGTTACTCAGCAGCCCCTGGGCGGTAAGGCTCAGTTTGGCGGCCAGCGTTTCGGTGAGATGGAGGTTTGGGCTCTCGAGGCTTACGGCGCTGCCTACACCCTGCAGGAGATCCTGACAGTCAAGTCCGACGACCTGATGGGACGCCAGAAGACCTACGAGGCTATCGTTAAGGGCGAGCCCGTTCCGAAGCCCGGCGTTCCTGAGTCCTTCAAGGTAATGATCAGAGAACTTCAGGGTCTTGGTCTGGACGTAAGAGTGCTCGACGACAAGGGCGAGGTCGTAGACCTGCGCAACGACGGCGAGGACGAGGAAGAAGAGACCGGATACGCTTCTGAGACCATGGACTTCAACTACAACACCGACGAGGGTGAGCTTGCCGACAGAGGCTACGGCATCGTCAACGAGGACGAGATCAACGGCGAGTCCGCTGGTACCGCTTCTGACGACGAGGACGGCTTCGCAGAGGAAGATTTCTCAGACGGAGAGCCTATTGACTTCGGTGAGGACGAGTGATCCTCCCGGGCTATCCGTTACGAACACAGCCTGCCATAGACGGTGGCGCCAGCTGCCGTCTAGGGCTTTGATAGAGAAACGAGGTAATAATTTGAACACTGTTTTTGAGTCAATGAAGATCGGACTTGCCTCCCCCGACCAGATAAGAGAATGGTCCTACGGCGAGGTGCTCCGTCCTGAAACAATAAATTATCGTACCCAGAAGCCGGAAAAGGAAGGTCTGTTCTGCGAGCGTATCTTTGGCCCGCAGAAGGACTGGGAGTGTAACTGCGGTAAGTACAAGCGCATACGCTTCAAGGGCAAGGTCTGCGAGAAGTGCGGCGTTGAGGTCACCCGCGCAAAGGTAAGACGCGAGCGCATGGGTCATATCGAACTTGCCGCTCCGGTTTCCCATATCTGGTATTTCAAGGGCACGCCCTCCCGCATCGGTCAGGTGCTGGATATCTCCCCCAAGAGACTGGAAGAGGTGCTCTACTTCACAAAGTATATCGTTACAGATCCCGGCGAGGCTAAGGAACTCAGCAAGAACCAGCTGCTCGAGGAGAAGGAATACGCTAACTTCCGCACGAAGTACGGCGCTGACTTCAAGGCAGGCATGGGCGCTGAGGCTATCAAGGAGCTGCTCCAGGAGATCGACCTTGAAAAGCTCTCCAGGGAGCTCAAGGACGAACTCGCCACCACACAGCAGGGTCAGAAGCGCGTAAAGCTGCTCAAGCGCCTTGATGTCGTAGAGGCGTTCCTGCAGTCCCACAACCGCCCCGAGTGGATGATACTGGACGCTATCCCCGTTATCCCCCCGGATATCCGTCCTATGGTACAGCTGGACGGCGGCCGCTACGGCGTTTCCGACCTGAACGACCTGTACCGCCGCGTTATCAACAGAAACAACCGTCTGAGAAAGCTCATCGAGATGCATTCTCCTGAGATAATCGTCAGAAACGAGAAGCGTATGCTGCAGGAAGCAGTTGACGCGCTCATAGACAACGGCAGACACGGCAGGGCGTACACCGGTTCCAACAACCGCCCGCTCAAGTCCCTTTCCGACCTGTTAAAGGGTAAGCAGGGACGTTTCCGTCAGAACCTGCTCGGTAAGCGTGTTGACTACTCCGGACGTTCCGTTATCGTCGTCGGCCCTGAGCTGAAGATGGACCAGTGCGGTCTGCCCAAGGAGATGGCTCTGGAGCTGTTCAAGCCGTTCGTTCTCAACGACCTGGTGGTAAAGGGCAGCGCCCAGAACATCAAGCAGGCCAAGAAGATGGTAGAGCGTGCAGACGACAAGGTCTGGGACTCCCTGGAGTGCGTTATCAAGGATCACCCCGTTCTGCTGAACCGTGCGCCCACGCTGCACAGACTGGGTATCCAGGCGTTCTCTCCTGTTCTCGTTGAGGGACGCGCTATCAAGCTGCACCCGCTGTGCTGTACCGCATTCAACGCGGACTTCGACGGCGACCAGATGGCAGTTCACCTCCCGCTTTCCGCTGAGGCGCAGGAAGAGGCGCGCACGCTCATGCTCGCTGCCAAGAACCTGCTGAAGCCCTCCGACGGACGCCCTGTTACCGTTCCTACACAGGATATGGTACTGGGTTCCTACTACCTGACTATCGAAAAGACAGGCGAAAAGGGCGAGGGCAAGGTGTTCCGCGACGCCAACGAAGCCCTCATGGCTTATCAGGACGGCATAATCTCCATTCACGCAAATATAAAGGTAAGAGTCACCAAGGACCTTGGCGACACAAAGATAACAAGACTTGTTCCGGCCACCGTCGGCAGGATCATCTTCAACGAGCACATTCCGCAGGATCTGGGCTACGTTGACAGAACCGACCCCGAGCACCAGCTGGATTACGAGATCTCCTTCAAGGTAGGCAAGAGCCAGCTCGGTAAGATAATCGACCGCTGCCTGAAGATCCACGGCACCGCAACAACTGCACAGGTGCTGGATAAGATAAAGGCAATGGGCTACAAGTACTCCACAAGATCCGGTATCACCGTTGCGGTAAGCGACGCTGTTATCCCTCCGCAGAAGGCTGAGATCCTCGCCGACGCGGACGCAAAGATCGCAAAGCTGAACAAGCGCTTCAACCGTGGTTTCATCTCCAACTACGAGCGCCAGGAAGAGTTCAAGAAGATCTGGAACAAGGCTACCGAGGACGTCGGAAACGCTCTGACTGCAAACCTCGACAAGTACAACAACATCTTCATGATGGCAGACTCTGGTGCGCGTGGTTCTACAAACCAGATCAGACAGCTGGCAGGTATGAGAGGACTTATCGCGAACACCTCCGGTAAGACAATCGAGATGCCTATCAGAGCCAACTACCGTGAGGGTCTGACAGTCCTGGAGTACTTCATCTCCGCACGTGGCGCCCGTAAGGGACTTGCCGATACCGCGCTGAGAACCGCGGACTCCGGTTACCTGACCAGACGTCTGGTAGATGTTTCGCAGGAAGTCATCGTACGCGAAGAGGACTGCGGAACCACCGACGGCATCGACGTTTACGAGATCAAGGAAGGCAAGGAGCTCGTCGAGAAACTCGGTGAGCGTCTTGTGGGACGCTTCCTCTCCGAGGACTTCAGGGACAAGGACGGCAACGTCCTGGTTTCCAAGGATAAGCTGATGAACGACGCAGACGCAGCCAAGATCGTTGACTCCGGCGCTGAGCTGGTGAAGATACGTTCCGTGCTCACCTGCGGCCTCAAGAACGGCGTGTGCGCACGCTGCTACGGCGCTTCACTGGCGACCGGTCAGCTCATCAACATCGGTGAGGCGGTAGGTATCATCGCGGCACAGTCCATCGGTGAGCCTGGTACCCAGCTGACAATGAGAACGTTCCATACCGGCGGTATCGCTTCTGCAGAAGATATCACACAGGGTCTTCCGCGAGTAGAGGAACTGTTCGAGTCCCGTCGCCCCAAGAATGCCGCTATCATCGCAAGGGTAGGCGGTAAGGTGCGCTACGAGAAGATAAAGAAGCAGAACAACATCATCATCACCCAGGAGGACGGCACAGAGGAAGCTTATCCTATCTCCTACGACCTCCGTCCGAGAGTTTACGAGGGCGACACCGTAAATGTGGGCGACCCGCTGACCATCGGTTCCTTCAACCCGCACGACGTGCTGGAGGTACTCGGCGAAGAGGCAGTGCAGAACTACATCATCGCTGAGGTACAGAAGGTTTACCGTATGCAGGGTGTTGATATCAACGATAAGCATATCGAAGTAATCGTGCGCCAGATGATGAGAAAGATCCGCATAACCGACCCGGGCGACAGCTATCTGCTCCCTGGTTCCATCATCGGCAAGAACGAGCTGACCCAGGTATGCGAGGAGATACAGGAGCGCATCGACGCCGGCGAAGTCGGCCTGAGAATGCCCCAGAGCGAGGCTGTGCTGCTCGGTATCACCAAGGCTTCCCTTGCAACGGACAGCTTCCTGTCCGCGGCTTCCTTCCAGGAAACAACGAGAGTGCTCACCGACGCTGCTATCCGCGGCAAGGAGGACCCGCTGCTCGGCCTGAAGGAGAACGTTATCATCGGTAAGCTTATCCCCGCAGGAACCGGTCTTTACGCCGAAGAACGCGAGGCTGAAAAGGAAGCCGCAGCAGCTGCAGCTAATGCCGCAGAACCTGCTCCCGAGGCTCCCGCAGAGGATAACGTTGGCTAAAATGCACAAAAATTCGTGCAGATGATACAAATGTAACGGTGTTTGCTACAAAGTTTCGCTGAAACTCTTGACAAACACCGTTCTTTGCTTTAAAATATATAAATGTGTGTGAGTATATTTTTCGAAATCGTCGGAAAAATACCTGCATACGAAAAATTATTGGAGGTGAAATAATGCCTACGTTTAATCAGCTTGTCCGCAAGGGACGCGAGGTTTCTGAGAAGAAATCCAAGGCTCCGGCACTCCAGAAGTCGATGAACACACTGCGCAAGCAGCAGGTCGATCAGTCTTCTCCCCAGAAGAGAGGCGTGTGCACAGCCGTTCGTACTCAGACCCCTAAGAAGCCGAACTCCGCTATGAGAAAGGTAGCCAGAGTCAAGCTTTCTAACGGTTATGAAGTTACAGCTTATATTCCCGGTATCGGACACAAACTGCAGGAACACTCCGTTGTTCTGATCCGCGGCGGCCGTGTTAAGGACCTTCCTGGTGTGCGTTACCACATCATCAGAGGTACACTCGACGCTCAGGGTGTAGACAAGAGAATGCAGGGACGCTCCAAGTATGGTGCAAAGCGTCCGAAGGCTGGAAAGAAAGCGTAATTTCTGACTTATTGCTGTCAGACAAGGCATTATTTTTGATAGAGCCTCTGTTTGGACGGCGGAAGGTCAATGCCACCCGTCAGGGTAGGATTTATGCTTTCGAGTACCTATGATTTTCATTTCGTATGAAGGAGGGAAGTAAAGTGCCAAGAAGAGGTAATGTTCCGAAGCGTGAAGTTCTTCCGGATCCTGTGTATGGCTCTGAGCTCGTAACAAGACTGGTAAACAATATCATGCTCGACGGAAAGAAGGGCGTAGCCCAGAAGATCGTATACGGCGCATTTGAGATCGTTGCTGAAAAGACCGGCAAGGACGCTCTGGAAGCTTTCGAGGAGGCAATGGAGAACATCATGCCCCAGCTCGAGGTAAAGGCTCGCCGCGTCGGCGGTGCGACCTACCAGGTTCCTATGGAGGTTCGCCCCGAGAGAAGACGCACACTCGGCCTGAGATGGATCACCACCTACAGCCGCGCGCGTAACGAAAAGACAATGAAGGAAAGACTTGCAAACGAGATCCTGGACGCGCTGAACGGCCAGGGCGGCGCATGCAAGAAGCGTGACGATACTCATAAGATGGCTGAAGCTAACAAGGCTTTCGCACATTATAAGTGGTAATCAGAAACAGATGAGTTACCTGGGGTGCATACCCCGGGTAATTCCAGAATTACGGAGGAATTTATGAAAAGAGACGTATCTCTCGAAATGACCCGTAATATTGGTATCATGGCGCACATCGACGCAGGTAAGACAACTACCACAGAGCGTATCCTGTTCTACACTGGTGTAAACCACAAGATCGGTGAAACTCACGATGGTACTGCTACGATGGACTGGATGGCTCAGGAGCAGGAGAGAGGTATCACGATAACCTCCGCTGCTACAACAGCTTTCTGGAAGGGTCATAGAATCAATATTATCGACACCCCTGGTCACGTTGACTTCACAGTTGAAGTTCAGCGTTCCCTGAGAGTGCTTGACGGTTCCGTAACTGTTTTCTGTGCAAAGGGCGGCGTAGAGCCTCAGTCAGAAACAGTATGGCGTCAGGCAGATGAGTACCATGTACCCAGAATGGCTTATGTCAATAAGATGGATATCATGGGCGCAGACTTCTACAATGTTGTACAGATGATGCACGACAGACTCAAGTGCAACGCTGTTCCGATCCAGCTGCCTATCGGCGCTGAAGCGGACTTCAAGGGCATCATCGACCTCATTGAGATGAATGCGGACATTTACTACGATGATATGGGCAAGGATATGCGCGTTGAAGAGATCCCTGCCGATATGCTGGATAAGGCTAAGGAGTACAGAAAGAACCTTCTCGAAAAGGTAGCAGAGCTCGACGACGAGCTGATGGAGAGATACTTCGAGTCCGAGGGTGAGGATTTCACCACAGAGGAGATCAAGGCTGCCATCAGAAAGGGCACCATCGAGAATAAGTTCGTTCCCGTAACATGCGGTACTTCTTACAGAAACAAGGGCGTACAGAAGCTCCTCGACGCTGTCGTTGACTTCATGCCGTCTCCTCTCGATATCCCCTCTATCAAGGGTATCGACCCCGAGACCGGCGAGGAAGTTGAGAGACATGCCGGCGACGATCAGCCTTTCTCCGCTCTCGCATTCAAGATCGCGACCGACCCGTTCGTTGGTAAGCTCTGCTTCTTCAGAGTTTACTCCGGTTACGTTGAGGCTGGTACCACAGTTCTGAACGCTACCAAGGACAAGAACGAGCGTATGGGCCGTATCCTTCAGATGCACTCCAACCACAGACAGGATATCGACGCATGCCCGTGCGGTGATATCGCAGCCGTTGTTGGTACTAAGTACACCACCACTGGTGATACTCTCTGCGATGAGAACCACCCTGTAATCCTCGAGTCCATGGAGTTCCCGGAGCCGGTTATCGACCTGGCTATCGAGCCCAAGACCAAGGCTGGTCAGGAAAAGATGGCTATCGCACTCGCAAAGCTTGCTGAAGAAGACCCGACATTCAAGACCTGGACAAACCAGGAGACCGGTCAGACCATCATCGCTGGTATGGGTGAGCTCCACCTCGATATCATCGTTGACAGACTTCTCCGTGAGTTCAAGGTAGAGGCTAATGTTGGCGCTCCTCAGGTTGCTTATAAGGAAACTATCACTGGCACAGCTGACATCGACATGAAGTACAAGCGCCAGTCCGGTGGTTCCGGTCAGTACGGTCACGTTAAGATTAGGGTAGAGCCGAACGAGTCCGGTAAGGGCTACGAGTTCAGCAACGACGTTGTCGGCGGTTCTATCCCCAAGGAGTTCATTCCTGCCGTTGACGCAGGTATCCAGGGTGCTCTTAACGCCGGTGTCCTCGCAGGTTATCCTGTTGTCGACATCAAGGTTTCCCTGTACGACGGTTCTTACCACGAGGTAGACTCCTCTGAAATGGCATTTAAGATCGCAGGTTCTATGGCTATCAAGGAAGCCCTCAAGCAGGCGCACTCCGTTATCCTCGAGCCGATCATGAGAGTTGACGTTGTCGTTCCTGATGACTACATCGGTAACGTAATCGGCGACCTTAACTCCCGCCGTGGCCAGATCCAGAACCAGGAAACAAGAAACGGTTCCGTTCAGGTTACCGCTTATGTTCCGCTTTCTGAGATGTTCGGCTACTCCAACGATCTTCGTTCCAAGACACAGGGCCGCGGCCAGTATGTAATGCAGCCGAGCCACTACATCGAGGTTCCGAAGTCCATTTCCGAAGCTATCATGAGCAAGCGCAAGCAGGGTTAATTCCGCGTAAATTTGCACTCTCAGACCATTTTTTCTGCGAAACTACTTGATTTTTTCGCAGAAAGATGATACAATATTATTATTGAAATTACGGCGTCCCCCACCCAATGGGGGGCACCAGATATCACCTATTAAGGAGGAAATACCAATGGCAAAGGAACATTATAATTCCACTAAGCCCCACGTAAACATCGGCACCATCGGTCACGTAGACCACGGCAAGACCACCACAACTGCAGCTATCACAAAGTGGCTGTCCCTGCAGGGCAGAGCTAAGTTCGAAGCTTACGATCAGATCGATAAGGCTCCGGAGGAGAGAGAGCGTGGTATCACAATCAACACCGCTCACGTTGAGTATGAGACTGAGAAGCGTCACTACGCTCACGTTGACTGCCCCGGCCATGCTGACTATATCAAGAACATGATCACCGGTGCTGCTCAGATGGACGGCGCTATCCTGGTTGTTGCTGGTACTGATGGCCCTATGGCTCAGACCAAGGAGCACATCCTGCTGGCTCGTCAGGTAGGCGTTCCTGCAATCGTTGTATTCATCAACAAGTGCGATGACGTTGACGATCCTGAGCTGCTCGACCTCGTAGAGATGGATATCCGTGATGTTCTGACTCAGAACGACTTCCCCGGCGATGAGGTTCCCGTTATCCGTGGTTCCGCTAAGGTTGCTCTGGATTGCACTTCCACCGATCCTAACGCTCCCGAGTATGCTTGCATCAAGGAGCTCATGGACGCTGTTGACGAGTACATTCCTGCTCCTGAGCGCGATGAGAACAAGCCGTTCCTGATGCCTGTAGAGGATACAATGACCATCACTGGTCGTGGTACCGTTGCTACTGGCCGTGTAGAGCGTGGCGTTGTTAAGGTTAACGATACCGTTGAGATCACTGGTCTGACCGACGAGCCCAAGTCCACCGTTGTTACTGGTCTTGAGATGTTCAGAAAGACCCTGGACGAGGCAGTTGCTGGTTACAACATCGGCGCTCTGCTCCGTGGTGTTACACGTCAGGATATCGAGCGTGGTCAGGTTCTCTGCAAGCCCGGTTCCATTCACCCCCACACCAAGTTCACTGGTCAGGTTTACGTTCTTAAGAAGGAAGAGGGCGGCCGTCATACTCCGTTCGTTTCCAACTATCGTCCGCAGTTCTTCTTCAGAACCACAGACGTTACCGGCGTAATCACCCTGCCTGCTGACAAGGAAATGTGCATGCCTGGCGATAACGTAGTTATGGACGTTGAGCTCATCACTCCTATCGCTATTGAAGAGGGTCTGCGTTTCGCTATCCGTGAGGGTGGCAGAACCGTAGGTTCCGGCGTTGTTACCAAGATTAACGGCTAATTCCGTTGAACTGGTGCAAACCACTTCATAAAAATAAGACCGCTTCCCGAAAGGGGAGCGGTTTTTGTGTTATCTGTTCATTTTCGGGTTTTCTGTCCTGCCAAGAATGAAATCTACGGACACGTTGTAGAAGTCAGCCAGGCGTATCAGGGTCTGAGTCGGGATGTCGCGCTGTCCGGTTTCGTAGTGACTATAAGCGCGCTGGCTGCAGAAAATCGCATTCGCCACCTGGGTCTGGGTCAGAAGTTCGCTTTCTCTTAGGTATTTTAATCTGTACATTCCAATTCTCCTATAACATTTATAAAAATATTATAGGCTTAGAACGTTTTGTTCTATTGACAAATAGAGCATTTTGGACTATAATAATATAAATAGAAAATGGGAGGAACTAAACATGCAGAATAAGAGCGTACAATTCAAACTGAATGTGGCGTCGATTATTTTAAACTTCATTTCGATTGCATTGATGTGTACATCTCAGTATCATATTTCGGTTCAGGCGCTGGGAAATTCTGAGAGTATGTGGTTTGGAATGTTCAATTTGACCGGTGGAAACGCGGCAGCTTTAATAAAAGGTTTACCCGACCTGGTTGATGAAATGTTCTGGGGAAATTTCTATGGAGTAAGCTGCATATTTATGCTGTTGGCAGTGATATCGCTGTTTTACCTGATACATCATTTGCTGAATTACACCTTTTTACATAAGCGAACAAAAGAGAACGATTTTGTAATAGAGCATATGTATGTAAATATCAATGAGTTCTACTATGAGTATTCCATTGTTCCGTTGCTGCTTTTTGCAGGCTTTTCCTGGATCGTGTTCATAGTTTCAACTAATAAACTGGCGCATTATGATTTCCTCGCGACTATATCGCCGTCTCCGACGCTGATAATCGCAACCGTAATTCTGATTGCACAGATAGTTATAAATGCAAGTTACCGAATGAAATAATAAGGCGCTGTAAAATAACTCAACACCCAAGCCCGAGCAA
>ULVA01065168.1_pt1 | contig 14569 bp, 9 predicted proteins | sample 1958811 | NCBI WGS metagenome assembly ULVA01 (sample SAMEA4835768, study PRJEB28245) | human gut metagenome | biome: gut microbiome; material: fecal sample | place: Denmark | collected 2008
TCACGCTTGTGAATTTTCACTTGCGAAACTTTAGTTAATAAAATAGGATGCGGCTCGGCAATGCCAAAGTGAGAAAGTCACAGCCTTTCTCCTTTGTCGTTGCACTCGCCTTTCACTTTTTTTGTATAAAAATGCAAAGGCGCGGACGGAGGTGCATATTTATTCAGCGGCAACTCCGCGAGAGTAAGATATTTTCGTCGTAAGAGCATAGCGGACGCGAATACGCGGTTTTTGCGCGGTTTGGGTAAGGTGCTGACAGTCAAAGGAATGTATGTTTTTGCGTTGCAAGACAGTGTTTGCCGGGTTGCGGAAGAGCCTTTTCGGTGTCGCGATACGGGCTTTCCTGTGGTGTGGGAAAGGCTTTTTTATGGTGCGGAACGTGCTTTCCTGTGGTGCGGGAGGATGGTCGTGGCGAGCCGATATTGTGAAGAATGTCCGCCGGAATGGGTTTTATGGCGGTGCGGAGGGTGGGGAGGAGCTGGTGAAGAGGGTGCGAATGCTTGCTCGGAACGGTTTTTATTCTCTCTTTTGAAAGAAAAAAATGTAATGATTTTTTACTTTCCTTATTGCATAAATATTCATTTCAGGCAATGCCGCGCGGTTTTTTTGGCTGGTTGAAAACGTCCGGACTCGTGTATATTATCATACCTTCAAGGCTGCGTCGCTGTTATGATTATCCCTAATCGGTTATCAGAACGCCGATTATACATTTAAGGTTTATTGTCAGCTCTTCATCCTTCTTCCGCACTGCTGCCGTCATCTTGCATCCTGCTTTTTCCCGATGTAACCCGCTACATCTTCGATAAAGCATGATACAATCCGGCTGACAGCAGCACGAAATAAGAATGGAAGTCTGATGACCGATTAGGGATTGTCGCGCGTTTCAGGCTTTCATGTAAAACGGAAAGGCAGGAAGCGCATCCCGTGCCGTGCGTTTGCAGCCGTGCGTGAGGGTGCTCTTCCTGCCTTATGAAAATGTGGTTTGTGTATGTTTTGTTTACTTGTGCTTCAGTGTCATTACTGTCTTGCCTGTGCTGTCCTTGAATTCGAGCACGCCCTTCTTCTGCATGCTGAACGTAGAAACCTTGCCGAGAGCTCCGAGCACAGCCTGTTCGGTCTTCATGTCAGCGCACATCATACGTGTGCTTCCCAGTGCCCCGAAGTCTATCGTGCCTGTCTCCACGTTGGCGTTGAGCGCTCCTGTGAGGCGGTTGCATCCTGTGCTGCCGTACACGCGGTTCTCTTTCGTGTCGAAACCGATGAACGGTGCGTTGCCGTCATTGCCTGCTCCGACAGCCTTGCCTTCCACTTCGGTGATGTTCCATTCGCCTGCAAGTGCTGATATGGACCTTATTTTACCGCTTGTCGCGCACGAGGCGAGGAACGCGGTCATGCATATTGCAAATAATACTTTCTTCATGTCAGTATGTCGCTTTATTAAATTAATGAATTATGTCAGTCTGAACAATCTTTTATACCTGTGTCTGTTTTGCGACCGCAAAGATAGTTGAAAGGAGCGGTAAAGCAGAATAAAATATTATACATTAACAACTTTAACGTGCGTTAATTAAACCGTGGAATGGCATAATGAGGGTTTTTAGTGCTACGTATCGCTTCGTCTTAATATAGGACTCTGCTATACTCGCCCGTAAAAATAAGTCTGTGTTTATTTTATCCTGCGCTCGGTTTGCATTAACTCTGAATAAGTTAAGCTGCACCTCGGCATGAAAAATAAGCGTATACTTATCTTTTCCGTGCTTCGTATCGCTTCGTCTTAACATAAGACTCCGCTTTACTCGCCCGTAAAAATAAGTCTGTGTTTATTTTATCCTGCGCTCGGTTTGCATTAACTTTGAATAAGTTAAGCTGCACCTCGGCATGAAAAATAAGCGCATACTTGTTTTTCCTCCGCTTCGTATAGAGTAGTCTTCCGTAAGCCTCCGCTTCCTTCGCTCCGTAAAAATAAGTCTGCGTTTATTTTATCCTGCGCTCGGTTTGCATTAACTTTGCAAAATAAAAGGTTTTTGTCGGGCAATATGGCGGTGGAGCACATGCTGTGTCGTGCCGCAGTCATGTTGTCTGACGATGAAGTTTAACATAACATATCAGAAATGAAGAGACTCTTTATCGAGACATACGGATGCCAGATGAATGTCGCCGACAGCGAGGTGGTCGCCTCGGTGATGAAGATGGCGGGCTACGACCTGTGCGAATCGGCTGATGACGCCGACGCCGTTTTCCTTAATACATGCTCTGTACGCGAGAACGCGGAGAACAAGATCTATCACCGTCTGGAGGCTCTCAACGCCGAACGGCGCAAGGGCAGGAAGCTCATCATAGGTGTGCTGGGATGCATGGCGGAACGGGTGAAGGACGATCTGTTGGAGAACCACGGCGCTGACCTTGTAGCCGGACCTGACGCCTATCTCACTCTGCCCGACCTCACGGCGCAAGCCGAGACGGGCAACAAGGCTATGAACATAGAGCTTTCCACCACAGAGACCTACCGCGACATCGTTCCCCGGCGCATAGCCCTGGCTCAGCCCATAAGCGGATATGTGAGCATCATGCGCGGATGCAACAACTTCTGCCACTACTGCATAGTGCCCTACACCCGCGGCCGTGAGCGTTCGCGCGACGTGGAGAGCATCCTCCGCGAGGTGCGCGACCTTGAGGAGCGGGGCTATAAGGAGGTGACGCTGCTCGGACAGAACGTCAACTCATACCGCTTCGAGCACGACGGACACGTCATCGCCTTCCCCGAGCTGCTGCGGACTGTGGCTGAGACGGCGCCGGGAATGCGCGTGCGCTTCACCACAAGCCACCCTAAGGACATGAGCGACGACACGCTGCACGTCATTGCCGAGATGCCCAACGTGTGCCGTCACATACATCTGCCGGTGCAGTCGGGCTCGGACCGCATACTGAAACTGATGAACCGCAAGTACACCAGGGAATGGTACATGGGCAGGGTGGAGGCTATCAGACGCATCATTCCCGACTGCGGACTGTCCACAGACATATTCGTGGGCTACCACAGCGAGACGGAGGAGGACCACCGTATGTCGCTCTCGCTCATGCGGGAGGCTGCCTATGACTCGGCGTTCATGTTCAAGTATAGCGAGCGTCCCGGCACTTACGCCTCGAAACATCTGCCCGACGACGTGCCCGAGGAGGTGAAGCTGCGCCGCCTGAACGAGATGATACATCTGCAGACGGAGCTGTCGGCTGAGGCTAACAGGCGCGACGAGGGGCGCGAGTTCGACGTCCTCGTGGAGGGATTCAGCAAGCGCAGCCGCGAGCAGTTGTGCGGACGAACGGAGCAGAACAAGATGGTGGTGTTCGACAAGGGACGGCATCACATCGGCGAGACGGTGCGGGTGAGAGTCACAGGCTCCACAAGCGCGACGCTGCTCGGCACTGCCACTGACTGATTTCACAATAAAACAGCATATGCCGCACACTCTGTTGGGCGGCATATTTGTTTTAAATGACCTTCCATATTTTGTAATATAACGCAAAAACGCTAACTTTGCATAAAACATCCTGCGCTCGGCAATCTGCGAGCAAGCTCTCATTGCGCTCGCTTGGGTTGTTTTTGCATAAAACATCCTGCGCTCGGCAATCTGCGAGCAAGCTCTCATTGCGCTCGCTTGGGTTGTTTTTGCATAAAACATCCTGCGCTCGGCAATCCGCGAGCAAGCTCTCATTGCGCTCGCTTGGGTTGTTTTTGCATAATGGCAGTCTGGGCATTCACGTTGCGGACAATCAGTTTATCAAGACCGCACATGCCGTGTTTTAAGTGTTCATACATATATAATAATATAACAAGCTCCTCAATACACACTGATGAAAGAGTTTTTCCAGGTATTGCGCCGATTCGTTCCGCCGTATAAGAAATATCTTGTCCTGACGGTTATTTTCAATATTCTTTCGGCGATATTGAATATCTTCTCGTTTCTCGCAATAATGCCGATACTCAAGATTCTGTTCAAGATAGACACAACGGACACGCATCCCGTGCTCCTCGCGATAGGCAGCGCGGACATAAAGGAAGTGCTCACAAACAACATGAACTATTATGTCTATCAGATGATAGACGCTCTCGGGGCGTCCACCACGCTGCTCGTCATCGGACTGTTCCTGGCTTTCATGACGTTTCTCAAGACCGGGGCATACTTCCTCTCGTCCGCAACGATCATCCCGATACGCACCGGTGTGGTGCGCGACATACGCAACCAGCTCTACCGCAAGATAACGTCGCTGCCGCTGGGCTTCTTCTCCGAGGAGCGCAAGGGCGACATCATAGCCCGCATGAGCGGCGACGTGCAGGAGGTGGAGAGCTCCATCATGTCGTCGCTCGACATGCTTTTCAAGAACCCCATACTCATTGTCTTCTACTTCTCCACGCTCCTTTTCATCAGCTGGCAGCTCACTCTGTTCACCCTTGTCATCGTTCCGGTGATGGGATGGTTCATGGGTTTCGTCGGCAGAAAGCTCAAGGCGAAGTCCATCAAGGCACAGGCTATGTGGAGCGACACGATGAGTCTCGTCGAGGAAACGCTCGGCGGACTGCGCATAGTCAAGGCTTTCTGCGCCGAAGAGAAGATGAACCGCCGCTTCGACTCTATCAACAGCTCCTACAGGGAACAGGTACGCAGGGTCAATACACGCCAACAGCTCGCCCACCCTATGAGCGAGTTCCTCGGCACTTTGCTCATTGTCATCGTGCTGTGGTTCGGTGGTACGCTCGTCCTTAACAACATGACGCTGAGCGGTCCGATGTTCATCTACTACCTCGTGATGCTCTACAGCATCATCAATCCGCTGAAGGAGTTCTCCAAGGCAAGCTATAACATACCGAAAGGTCTGGCGTCCATGGAGCGCGTGGACAAGATACTGAAGGCTGAGAACACCATAAAGGAGAAGCCGGAACCGGTGCGCATCGCGTCGTTCGGACACAGCATAGAGTTCCGCAACGTGTCGTTCAGGTACGGAGAGAAATGGGTTCTGCGCGACATCAACCTGAAGATAGAGAAAGGCAAGACCGTCGCGCTCGTGGGACAGAGCGGCAGCGGCAAGTCGACTCTTGTCGACCTCATACCGCGCTACTACGACACGCAGGAGGGACAAGTGCTCATCGACGGCACCGACGTGCGCGACCTGTGCATACACGACCTGCGGATGCTCATCGGAAACGTCAACCAGGAGGCGATACTCTTCAACGACTCGTTCTACAACAACATCGCTTTCGGCGTGGAAAACACCACACCGGAAGATGTGGAACGCGCCGCGCGGATAGCCAACGCGCACGACTTCATAATGGCTTCAGAGCAGGGATACGACACCAATATAGGCGACCGCGGAGGACGGCTCTCCGGCGGTCAGCGGCAGAGAGTGAGCATAGCGCGCGCCATTCTCAAGAATCCGCCCATACTGATACTCGATGAAGCCACCTCGGCTCTCGACACTGAGAGCGAGCGTCTGGTGCAGGACGCCCTCGAGAAGCTCATGAAGACGCGCACCACGGTGGCTATAGCGCACCGCCTGTCCACCATAAAGAACGCCGACGAGATATGTGTCCTGCACGAGGGACGCATCGTGGAGCGTGGCACGCACGACGAGCTGATGGCTCTCAACGGCTACTACCGCAAGCTGCACGACCTGCAGTCGTGAGGCGGAAACGTAGCCGTAGGCTTGCATCCCACGAAGGGAAGGCATGCCGTATTTGTCCGGTAACATGTCCTGTTGCCGGTTTTTTATAACAGATATGCTTCTTTCCGTGTCACACCATCAGTTTCCTGCCTCTTGCCTGACGCAAGACGCTGTCATGCCACGGTGTTTCCGCAACTGCTGTTCCGTGTGTTAAATGTTGTAAATATTATTCTTTCGAGTAGTAATATAATTGAACTTTAACTATATTTGTAACAACTTTTGACGACGGTTTAATACTATATAATCAACCGGACACGGACATTCCGTATTTGATTATTATGAGAGTCTGGAAGTGATAACAGGTATAACTTATAATAAATGAATGGTATGAGAGCTATAGTTAAGAACATGGGATTGGTCATCCTATTTATAGTTTCGCTATTGTTATCGGTGTCGTGTGATGACGAAGACATTACCAGATCCCCACAGGTGGGGTCTGTCGATTTTCAGTTTGAACTTTACGACGCAGAAGGAAACCCGTATATTGTCGACGCTTTACCTTCCGGAACATTCCATGTGTGCTGCAAACGTCCTGACATGATAGCTACTTCTTGGATTAACAATGAGGTTATGATAGTGTCGGAAAATATGATTGGGCACTTAAGCTATTGGTGGTTTGTTAACGGAGAATCATCTTCCGATGAACTGTTCACCGTTAAACTCGGTCTTATGTCCGACCTTTTGTTTAATGAATCCGGCATCAAATACATGGACGTACAGATTGGAAAGAATGTTAAGACAGCTGATGACAGAAGAGACTACAAGTTTGTATCGTGGCAGACAGACGGGCTTGATGTCATGTATGTCAGGGACAAGAAGCTGTCACCTCAATATATAATTACGTGTATCGGAGTCAGGTTGCCATTATGATAGAGTAGTATTTAAATGTAATATATGATAAGAAAAGATTGCCAAGACGTCTGAGCTAATGCTGAAGAGGTATCTGGCTCGGACGCATATTTGTCAGTGTGTCAGTGTGTTTCCAGAGAAATGGGATATGTAGATTATGACTTCAATTATTCGAAAAACTTACAAGTAATAACAGGTATAACTTATAACAAATGACCGTTATGCGCAGGATATATAAGAATATGGTGCTTGTCGTCTCAGTGATGATGTCGCTTTTCACATTGGTATCGTGTGGTGACGATGACGACTCCACTTTAACTGGAAAAGGTGAATATGTGTATAGTGTTTTCTATCAGTTTGAACTCTACGACGCTGAGGGCAATCCCTATATGGTGGAATCATCCTCTGACGACGCGTTTTCCACATGCTATAAGTATGATGACGGCATAGCGCCGAGATGGTTCAGCGACTCCGAGTCGCGTGTGTCAGGCAATGTGGTCGGTCCTTTTACCTTCACACGTGTCATATTCAGTTCAAAACCACCGGTCATAGAGCCGTTTGTCGTCAAGTTCGGACTCATGTCAGACAGCTGGTTTAAAGAGTCCGGTGTGCAATATGTGGATATACGGATGGAGGAGTTCGATTCTGATAAGGATGACATGAGGTCGTTGCGCCCTGTGTCATGGGAGTCTGACGGGCTTGACGTGATGTATGTCAAGGATCGGAAGATATCACCCGAATATATAATAACATGTATTGGGGTGAGGATGCCCGTGTGATGAAAGACTCTTCTGAGCTGAACCGGTCATCAGACATCATCCTTATCGCGTACTGCTGTCGGTCAGTTTCTCTTCCTATTATGTAGAATAAGCGGCGTATCTTACCGTGCAAAAACGGAAGACAAGATGACGGCGGCAGTGCGGATGATGGATGAAGAGCTGGCAATAAACCTTAAATGTATATTCGGCGTTCTGATGACCGGTTTGGCTTTAAGGGAATGAGCTGCACTGTGCGGGGCGTACGCTATGCGGCATAAAGTGCATGACAGATGGTGCGACGCATGGCATACCGGCTTCAAAAACCGTGCCTTTTATGCCCTCACTCCTTCTCCGGCACTTCCGTTTTAACATTCCGCTTCTCCTGTTCCGGCTCTCTCCGGACAGCGTTTTCCGATTTTTACACATCCCCCGCGCCGCTCCTGAGGCGGTGCTACCCCCCATTCCGTATGCCTGTCTACCCTTTTCCGCATGGCGGAAAGGTGCTTCCGGTGTTGCGGAAGAGCCTCTTCCGATGTCTCATACGGGCTTTCCCGTGGCATGGGAAAGGCTCTTTGGCAGTATGAAACGGGCTCTTCGGTGTTGCGGAAAAGCCTTTCCGGCTGTGGCGTTGGGCGCGGGAGAATATGCCGTTCGCGGCATGTCGCTTTTCTGATGGCGTAATATGCTGAATATACGACATTTATACGGAATGACATAAAAATCCCGATTTTCGCGTTATTCGGAACTTTTTCTGTCTTTATTCGTTTTTTCCGAGATTTTGAAGATGTTTTTTTAACCTTTCAGATACGATGTTAAGTATATTTAACTTTATATATAATAAAAAACATCCCTCACCGTCCTGTAGTCCGCATGCTATGGCGGCGGTTCACGGAAGACACGGTGCAGCCTCGTGATGTCCGCCTTCGGGTGCTCAGGACGTATGCATTTTGCCGTAAAAAACTGAAAAAACGGCGATTGCTTGCTGGCGGAGCGAATAATCGTTATTTTTGCATCCGTGACGCACTACGCGCCACTTCAAATATTCATACACACATCCATGTCGTCAGATTATTCTTCCAAAGACCCGCGCCTGCATGCGCTTCACGGACATTTTGAGCGTCCCCGGCAGTTCACCTTCCCCTTTTGCTACACACCGCATCCCATGTGTGTGGCGGCGGCAAGTGAGGTGCAGCGTCATGTGGATGAGAGCGGAGTGCTGCGGCAGGAGCACGGAGGCGGCAAGATGTTCGGTGTGCTCGTGGTGGATACGGGCGACGGCGGCACGGCTTTTCTTGCCGCCTACTCCGGACTGCTTGCCGGACGCAACGACTGGACCTACTTCGTGCCGCCGGTGTTCGACGCCTGCCGCCCCGGAGGATACTTCCGCATGCGTGAGCGGCAGATAACGGAGGTGGGCTGCGAGATGGAACGTTGCGCTGCCGACCCTGCCCGACTGGCTCTCATGAAGGAAATGAAGGATGTGGAGGAAGAGGCGTGCCACGCCACAGCGGCATACCGGCGGCAGATGGAGGAGGCACGCCTGCGCAGGGAGGAGACGCGCCGCGGCGGCACGGACGAGGCTGTGGAGGAGAGGCTGAGGAACGAGAGCAGGTTCATGAAGGCTGAGTTGAGGCGTATGAAACGTGCCTATGCCGCCCGGCTCGAGGAGCTTGCCGCCCGCCTGCGCCCTCTCGACGAAAGGCTGGAGCGTCTGCGGACACGACGCCGCCTTATGAGCGACGGACTGCAGGAGTGGCTCTTCCGACGCTACGAGATGCTCAACGCGCGCGGCGACCGACGCTCCCTGCCCGACATATTCGCCTCCTTCTCCGCCGGTGCTCCGCCTGCCGGGACAGGCGACTGCTGCGCTCCCAAGCTGTTGCAGTATGCCTATCAGCGCGGCTACAAGCCGCTTTGCATGGCTGAGTTCTGGTGGGGCGGCTCACCGTCGGGCGAGCTTCGCCGTCACGGACACTTCTATCCGTCGTGCACGGGCAAGTGCGGTCCGCTGCTGCGCTACATGATGCAGGGGCTTGATGTGGAGCCCGACCCGCTCGGGACGGTGTTTGAGGGTGAGCTGAAGATAGTGTATGAGGACGACGACATTGTGGTGGTGGACAAGCCCCACGGCATGCTGAGCGTGCCTGGTCGCGGCGGCTGTGTGTCGGCTCTGTCGCTCATGTGCGCCCGTTACGGCGGTGCGGGGGAGGCTCTTGCCGTCCACCGGCTCGACATGGACACCGGCGGACTGCTCGTCATGGCTCGCACGGCACAGGCTCAGCGCGCGCTGCACGCCCAGTTTGAGGCGCGCACGGTGGTCAAACGCTACACCGCGCTGCTCGACGGAACGCCCGACCGTCCGCGCGAGGGCACGATAGACCTGCCGCTGGGAGCCGACTTCAACGACCGTCCGCGCCGGAAAGTGGACCTGGAGACAGGCAGGCGCGCCGTCACACGCTATGAGATAATGGGGCGTCGGGGCGACCGCACGCTCGTACGCCTCTATCCTCTGACAGGCAGGACACACCAGCTGCGCGTGCACTGCGCCCATAAGGACGGGCTGGGATGCCCCATCTCGGGCGACAGACTCTACGGCAAGGGCGGCGGAAGGATGTGTCTCCGCGCCACGTCGCTCACTCTTGTCCATCCTTCCACGGGCAAGACCATGACGTTCTGTGTTGATGACGGTTTTTAGGGAATGTCCGGGCAGGGCACGGACAATGGCGTGCCCTTATGCCGGAAGTGGTGTCAGTCGCCGAGCAGACGCCTTGACATGTATCTCACGGGATACCACGTGGCAAGCCATCCCACGGCTATCACGGTGACGAAAATCAGCGCGACGTCGTCGTAATGCACGCTCACGGGATAGGCGTTGATGACAAACGCTCCGCTGGTGCTGCCCATGGCGACAAGCCCGTAGGTCTGTTGCAGCCAGCACAGCAGCAGTCCGACGACGATGCCTATGGCTGCTCCTATGGCAGATATCATCCGTCCCTCGAAGAGGAAGATGCGCGTTATGAGCCTGTCGCCTGCTCCGAGGCTGCGCAGTGTCTCCACATCCTGCTTCTTGTCTATGATGAGCATCGACAGCGAACCTATGATGTTGAAGCACGCCACTATGAGTATGAACGTGAGGAATATGTAGGCAAGCACCTTCTCTATCTGCATTATCTTGAACGTGTCTGCCTGTTGCTCGAAGCGGTCGAGCACGCGGTATTTGTCGCCTCCTATCTTCTGCATCTCCGCTTTCACCGCCTTCAGACTGCTGCCCGGCTTCAGCCGGAACTCGAGAGAGGTGACCATGCCCTGCCGGTCGAATATCCTACGGGCGAAACCTACTGATGTCAGGATATAGTCTTTGTCATACTTGGCTTGGTTCACTGCGAAGACGACGCCTGCGGAGAGTATGGAGTCGGCTACGAAACCGTCCGACGGATTGGTCACATCAACCATCTGACCCTCCCGCCGGGGCGCGTATATCTTCAGAAAGCCGTCCCACCGCGCGCCCATGCCGAGCGTCTGGGCAAGACGTATGCCCGGAATGCCATACTGGAGGTTGGCTGCCTGAAGCGTGAAACTGCCGTCGCCGTAGAGTATGTCGCGTATGTTTGTAAGGCTGTCGAAGTTGCTCTGCACTCCTTTCACGGTCACCATGGCTTGCCTGTCGCCGTACATGGCGAGCGCGAGTTCCTCCACACATTCGGTGGAAACCTGCACCTCGGGCAGCCGTTTCATCTGTGTGAGCAGCGGATCGTCAGCAGCCACCGCCTTGCCTTTGGCTGGAACGACGGACAGCTGGGGGTCGAAGCTGGTGAAGAACGACGCCACGAGGTCGTGAAACCCGTTGAACACGCTCATCACAATGACCAGAGCCATTGTCGTGACGGCAACACCCGTGACCGATATTGCCGATATTATGTTTATGACATTGGTGCTTTTCTTAGAGAAAAGATACCGTCTGGCGATGTAGAAAGGAAAGTTGTGCCGTTTCATTTCTTGCCAAGCAGTTCGTCTATGCGCTCGATGTAGTCGAGCGAGTCGTCGATGAAGAATCTCAGTTCGGGTATTATGCGCAGCTGGTTGCGCACTCTCGTGCCGAGCTCATAGCGTATTGTGCGCTCGTTGGCGTTGATGTTCTTTATCATGTCTGTGCCTTTCTCCGACGGGAAAATGCTCAGATAAGCCGTGCATATGCTCAGGTCGGGCGACACACGGCATCGGGTCACGCTCACCATCACGCCGTGCATCATGCGTGTCTGTGACTGGAATATGAGGCTGAGCTCCTTCTGCAGGAGTCTTGCTATGCGGTTTTGTCTTGTTTCTTGCATGTTTTATATATTATTGTTTTATGTGAGACGAATTTGCATACGGACGGAATAAAAAACTTTTCCCGTACATAAGGGTGCGGCAAATCTTATGCAAAGATTTAGCAAACGAGCGGAATAAGAGCTTGTTCTTATATTCCCGAGTGCGGCAAATCTTATGCAAAGATTTAGCAAACGAGTGGAAAGAAAGCTTGTTTTCTATTTCCCGAGTGCAGCAAATCTTATGCAAAGATACTGCAAACCGTGTGTATGAGGAAATAAAAGCAGTTTTATTTTTCCTTTTCCCCATGCTTCACGCCCTGCGTGCGTGTCTCTCCGGAGGCGTCATTCGGCGAGAGTGAAGTCGAGCTGTTTCTTCTCCAGGTTCGCCGCCGCCACTTTTATGCGTATCGGGTCGCCCAGCTGGTACTTGTGATGTCGGTGCCGTCCCACCAGACAATAGTTCCTCTCGTCGAAGTCATAATAGTCATCGTTGAGGTCGCGCATGGGTACCAGTCCCTCGCAATGGTTCTCGTCAATCTCGCAGTAGATGCCGTACGACTGGATGCCGCTTATGTGCGCGTCGTACACATTGCCTATCTTGTCGCTCATGAACTCCACTGCCTTATACTTGATGGAGTCGCGTTCGGCGTTGGCGGCAATCTGTTCCATCTCGCTCGAGTGCTTGCACAGCTCCTCGTAGTGCTCGCGGTTGGCGCTGCGTCCGCCGTTCTGGTAGCGTGTGAGCAGCCGGTGCACCATGGTGTCCGGGTAGCGTCGGATGGGCGAAGTGAAGTGAGTGTAGTAGTCGAAAGCCAGTCCGAAGTGTCCGATGTTGTGTATCGAGTATTTCGCCTTCATCATAGCCCTCAGCGCGACGGTCTGTATGAGGTTCTGCTCCTTCTTTCCCTGGCAGTCGTCCATCAGCTTGTTGAGCGACCGCGCCGTAGCTCCCTTGGTGCCTTCGGTCTTGAGTTTGTAGCCGAACTTCACTATGAACTCGCGCAGAGTCTCCAGTTTCTGCGGGTCGGGATTGTCGTGTACGCGGTATGGCAGAGTCTTCGCCTTGACGCCTTTCCTCACCTTTCCCACGCTCTCGGCAACCGTCCTGTTGGCAAGAAGCATGAATTCCTCGATGAGTTTGTTGGCGTCCTTCGACCTCTTGAAGTAGCAGCGCACGGGCTTTCCCTTCTCGTCGATGTCGAAATGGAGCTCCTCCCGGTCGAACTTCACGGCTCCGTTGGCAAACCGCGCCTTGCGCAGCTTCTTGGCAAGTCGGTCGAGCGTGATGAGCATCTCGGCGTTCTCACCCTTGTATCCGTCCTTTCCCGGGGCGGGAGCGGGCTCTCCCGTGCCGTCGACAACGCCGTTGTCCTCGAGCAGCTGCTGCACTTCCTCGTAGGCATACCGCCTGTCGCTGCGTATGACGGTGTGCGCTATGCGGTAGCTTTTCACCGTCGCCTCGTCGTCAAGATTGAATATCACGCTGTAGCAAAGCTTCTCCTCGTCGGGCCGGAGAGAACACACGAAGTTGCAGAGATGCTCCGGAAGCATCGGTATGGTGCGGTCTACGAGGTAGATGCTCGTAGCTCTTTTCTGTGCCTCCTTGTCTATTATGGAGCCTTCTTTTACGTAGTGCGACACGTCGGCGATGTGCACTCCCACCTCCCACAAGCCGTTGCCGAGCCTCCGTATGGACAGTGCGTCGTCGAAGTCCTTGGCGTCGTGCGGGTCGATGGTGCACGTGAAGGTCTGCCTGAAGTCCTCCCTCTCCTTCAGATCCTCCTCTGTTATCTCGCCCGTTATCTTGTCGGCGGCGTCCTCCACAGCCTTGGGATACTTGTAGGGCAGTCCGTATTGCGCGAGGATGGTGTTCATCTCGACGTCGTTGTCGCCTGTCGGACCGAGTACGTCTGTCACCTCTCCTATCATGTTACGGTTGTCGCCGTCGGGCCATTGCATTATCCTCACCACCGCCTTGTCGCCGTTCTTGCCTCCTTTAAGCTTGCGGCGCGGTATTATGATGCCTGCCGGCAGGGTGCCGTCCTGCGTTATGAGGTAGGTGATGTCGCGGTCGGAGCGCAGCCGTCCCACGAAAGTGTCCTTGGCGCGCTTTATTATCTCTATCACCTGAGCCTCTTTTATGTGGTGCCGCCGGCGCGCCATGACCGACACTCTCACCCTGTCTCCCGTCAGCGCCCACATGGAGTTGCGCTCCGCAACGAATATTGGTGCCTTGCCGTCGTCGGGTATGAACGTGTTCTTTCCGTTCTGCTTGCGCTGGAACGTGCCCTCCTGCACCTGCCCTTTCGTATTGAGCCGGTAGGAGTTGTCGCTCACTTTGGTGAGGAAGTCGTCCCATGCCATCTCCTCCATGATGTCTATTGCAAGCATCTTCAGAGGGTGTGTGTCGAGGTGCAGGGTGCGGAATATCTCCTTGAAACTGAATGTCTTGTCAGGCTGTGAAGTGAAGAAGCCCTCGAGCTTCTCCGAAAGCTGTTTCTTAGTAAGGCGTTTCCCGCCCTTTTTTCCTTTTGCCATAATGTCGGGGTTTTTGTTTTCCGGACTGTCCGTTGCGGCTCTGTCGTCCCGTGCTGGAGCCTTTCCTTCGGTGCGAGGTGGCTGTTTCCGCTGTTTTTCCGCCTCTTTTCCGCGGCACGGAAGAGCCTGTGTCACGCAGTCCGGATGTAAGTATATGCAAATAAACAAAATAAATCCGAGAAATCCTTTCACCTTTACGATAATTTTGCATTAAACCCTCTGTTTTATGTAAATTAATGAATAGTAAGACGTAATGTGAATTAAAATACTTAAATTTGCAGCCGTTAATATGTTCGAAGAGATGAAAACGGATGAGCGTGAGCGTGAGATATACCGTGTGACACTGCTTGGCGGTCTTGCCAATGTGGTGCTGCTCGTGTTCAAGTTTGTGGCTGGAGTGCT
>ULVA01060712.1_pt1 | contig 14551 bp, 9 predicted proteins | sample 1958811 | NCBI WGS metagenome assembly ULVA01 (sample SAMEA4835768, study PRJEB28245) | human gut metagenome | biome: gut microbiome; material: fecal sample | place: Denmark | collected 2008
CAACTATGAACAAAACCTATCACTCGATTTTCCGGATGAACAAAAAAAACACTCCACTAAAAGAGAGTTTCTCTGATTTTATTTGTAACTTTGCCGTATCTATTGACGAATTCTCTTGTTTGTTTTGCAGCACTAAGACAGGTGAATTCTCTGAGATGAAATGATCCTGGGCAACTTATTATTGACCAGTCGCTTAAAGCACATAACAATCTATAGTGCTGCGGAATTAAAGTATAGTATTATGCTACTTAAAAAAGGAACTCTTCTTCAAGGAGGTAAATACAAAATAGAAAAAGTCTTGGGACAAGGCGGGTTTGGAATCACCTATCTTGCAACTCAAATCAACCTAAACAGAAAGGTTGCCATCAAAGAATTTTTCATGAAAGATATGTGCTGTAGAGAAGAAGACACAAATCAAGTATATTACATCTCCTCTGACAGAAATTTTGTTGATAATTTCAAAAACAAATTCATTAAAGAGGCTCAGACAATATCTTCTCTTAATCATCGTAATATAATTCGCATACATGACACTTTTGAAGAAAATGGCACTGCGTATTATGCAATGGAATATATTGATGGATGCTCGATTAGCGACATTTTGAAACAACAAGGTAAGTTGCAAGAGGATGTAGCAATACAATATATCAAAGAAGTAGCAGAAGCGCTTAACTACATACATAGCAAGCATATCAACCATCTTGACATTAAACCTAGCAATATTATGGTTCGCCAAGTTGATAATTCTGTCGTTCTCATTGACTTTGGTGTTGCGAAACAATATGATCTATTGACAGATGAAGGCACTACATCAACCCCTGTTGGCGTAAGTCATGGTTATTCTCCACTTGAGCAATATTCCGATGGAGGCGTGCAGAACTTTTCGCCACAGTCTGATATTTATGCCCTAGGAGCAACCTTATATACGATGGTTGTTGGTGAAAAACCACCACACGCTGTTAGCATCTCACAGAATGGCTCCCCTACCATCCCGAATACTATATCTCCAAATATTCGCAATGCGATAACTGCTGCTATGAAGCTAAAACGCTCCGAGCGACCTCAAAGCGTTAGTAGTTTTGTAAATATATTAAATGGCCTGGATTGTAACGAAGAAACAGTAGTTATAACCAAGCAAAAAAAATCAAAAAGACCTATTGTATTAGCCTCAACGCTTTTGTTATTGATAGCAATAATCGCACTTAGTGTGTTTGCTTGGAATCAGAATAAGACAGAAATATTGGCACTTAGCTCATTCAGTAAGAGTAATCAAGAATTAGTGAACGAGAAAGTTGAGCAGTACAAGAAAGAAGGAAAAATCATTCTAAACAAGTCTGACGACCCTACTGGCAAAGAGCACTATATCGTGTTTGCCGATGTGAAACAACAGACTATTGGTGTGGATACTCTAGGAGAAAAAGTGCAGATTATCAAACTTGCAGAAGCCAAACAAAAGGACTTTTGCCTTGCTTATGCTCAAGGCACCGAACCTTTTACTATTTACAGCATGAATACCGAGACGAAAGCTGCTAACGTCCGTGTTGTAGACAGCGTCACTTTCAAGAGCATATATGACGCCAACACAGAAGAAATTATGAAGGTGGAGTGCTATAAGGACAAATATATCCTAATGACCTGTCGTGAGGATAATTATGTTAGAAATAAGATTCTCTTTTTCAAGCAACCTTCTGTGGTGTTCCATTTGTGTGACGGCGCAATAGAGAAAACAGACGGGGGGGATCTGAATATTACAATCACGTCTTCAGAGATGTTTGGCATGACCATGCTTGACCAGGAATTTGTCCAAGCAATATTTCACGTCACACTAAATCCCGATGGCCTTATCAAGAAACAAGACGACAGCGTAAATTTTGGCGGAATAATGATCCCGACAAGAGCCTACGGTAATCCAGAAGATATGCAAGAATATCTCAACAGAATAGAGAACGACAGGGAAGCAAACTTTGACAGGGATTTAGAGAAAGAAGAGGCTTTTCTGAAAGAGTGGCTTCTCAAGCACCCCGAATGTGCAGGTATGAGTGTGTGTAAGCAGATGGAGAGATGCCACCAAGACACTGGATTCGATTTCGACATCAACGGCAAAGCGTGCGATATGGGCGAATAAAGTTTGCCATTCATAGCTTCCAAAAGTAGAGTAGGAGGTAAATACTAATCATAGGTATTTATCTCCTACTTCGCATTTTGCGCCCCCCACTCCACCGTACATGCGGTTTCGCATGCCTTCTGCTTGACATACGAAACGAATGCTGTCAGATAAAACTTTTGTTTCCTCCCGAGGTTGCAAAATTTTCTCCACGAGGAATGCGATTTTACTCACAGGTTAATCATACGGATTCGACACAAGTTGGTCGTACAGTTTTGACCTAAAATCGGTCGTTGAGAATTATCGGAAAAAGACGAGGAGGACATAAAAACTTGACGCAACAAGACTACTTCGCATCAAGTCAGAAGACAACACTACCCTTTCTGTGAGAAGTGACTCCGAAGGGATTCAAACCCTTGACCTTCAGAACCGGAATCTGACGCTCTATTCAGCTAAGCTACGGAGCCAATTGATAAAAATCGGGTGCAAAGATACGGCATTTTTTCCAAACCGCAAAATAATCCTGCGAAAAAACGCCGTATCTTTGCCTCCGGGGACAAGGGTATCAAAGACAAGGGTGGGAGCAATAGCATGTCAGGCCAGATCGAGGCTGAGGGATTGCACCAACCGGCCCACAGCAGTATTCTCCTTGACCAGTTGGTCGAGCGTCTCCTTGGGCGAGAGCAGCGGCTTGATCTCATCCTGCTTGGCCAGACGGATGGAGACCTGCAGACTGCCATTCTTCAAGCATTTGGCCAGCGTGGCACGGATGCGGCTCTTGATGGTCAGCATCTGGTCGTAGAGGATCTGATTCTCCGCCACGATCTCCACGTTGGGATAGTCGGTGATGACAGGACTGAGGTTTCTCATTCGCGTGGACATGGCCCGCATGTTCTCTGGCATACGGGTGCACATCGCGCGCCACTGGACGAGGAGATCCTCCTCCGTGAAGGCGTTGCGCTCCTCGGCATTCTCCACCTCCACCGTCTGCTCCGCCGTGGGTTTATCCTTGGGGCTCAGGATATCGCCAAAGGACATTCCCATGCTACGCCCGAGATTGAGCTTGGCCGACTTCAGCGCCCCTGCGGGAGGAGCCGTCCTAACTGTCTCGGGAGACTGCTGAGTTGCCGCCCTTTGGTCAGCCTTTTGGTCAGCAGACTGCGACTGATCCGTAGTCGGCTGCACGGTCTGCTGGGCGTGTTGCCGTTTTCTCTGTGCAACCGGGGCCACCTGCGCGCCCCTTTCTGGCTGCACCTGTCGGAGTAGTTTCTGAAACAGGGTTTTCAACTGCTTAGGGCTGCGCCCCGCACCCGCCGCATCGTCCTCGGGCTGGGTGATCTGCGCGATCTCGATGAGCGTCAGTTCCACGAGCAAGCGCTTGTTGGACGACTGGCGATACTGCACGTCGCAACGGTTGGCAATGCGCAGCGCTTGGTATAGGAAGCGGGCCGGACACTTCTGCGCCTGCTCCCGATACTGCTCGCGCTGGCGGTCGCTGACCTCCAGGAGCGGCAAGGTCTGCGGGTCCTTGGCCATGAGCACGTTGCGGATGTGGCTGGCCAGTCCGACGATGAAGTTGCCCCCGTCGAAGCCCTTCGCCAGCACGCCGTTGAGGAGCAGCATGATGTCGGCCACCTTGTTGTCCAAGGCCAGGAAGACGGTCTTGAAGTAGTTGTCGGCATCGAGGACGTTGAGGTCTTCGATGGTCTTCTCGAAAGTGACATTGCCCTGCGAGAAACTCGCCACCTGGTCGAAGATGGAGAGCGCGTCGCGCATACCGCCGTCGGCCTTCTCCGCTATCACGCCCAGGGCCTCCTCCTCATAGGAGATTTTTTCGCGGTCGGCCACCATCTTCAGTTGCTGGATGATATGGGCCACGGACATTCGCTCGAAGTCGTAGATCTGGCAGCGCGAGAGGATGGTGGGCAGGATCTTGTGCTTCTCGGTCGTGGCGAGGATGAAGATGACATGGGCGGGCGGCTCCTCCAGCGTCTTGAGGAAGGCATTGAAGGCCTGCTGCGAGAGCATGTGGACCTCGTCGATGATGAAGACCTTGTAGCGTCCCACCTGCGGGGGAATGCGGGTCTGCTCCATGAGCTGCTTGATCTGATCGACACCATTGTTGGACGCGGCATCGAGCTCGAAGATGTTGAAGGAGCGGCCCTCCTCAAAAGCCTTGCAACTCTCGCAGGCGCCACAGGCCTCGCCGTTGTCGGTGGGGTGCTCGCAGTTGATGGCCTTGGCGAAGATGCGCGCACAAGTGGTCTTTCCTACACCGCGCGGACCGCAGAAGAGGTAGGCGTGGGCCAGTTTGCCCGACTTGACCGTATTGCGGAGAGTGGTGGTCAGCGCGTCCTGGCCGACGACGTCGGAAAACTTCATCGGACGGTATTTGCGCGCAGAAACTATATATTCGTTCATTGGCTGAGTTAGGTTTTGGCCCGATGTCGGCAGCACAAGACGGGCAGCCCCCATCCACGCCGCAACCAAGCGCCCCAAGGCGCCCGCAGGCTTTATCACATTGCAAAGGTAGCAAAAAGTTGGTAACAATCCTCGCGTCCATCCACATTTTATGGTTAAATAGATAAAAAATGCAAGAGCGTTTGCCCTTTGTATGCTTTTAAATACTTACTTTTGCAGAAACAAAAATCGAACGTGATTAAGATTACCGGACATATCGTCAGAATCCTCAGCCGCTTCAAATACCACATCGTGGTGGTGATGGGCGTGCTCTATGTCGGCTTCTTGGGCGACGACTGCTTCATGAAGCGCTTCGAGTACGACTACAGGATCTCTGACCTACAGGACGAGATCGCCAAGTATGAGAAGGTCTATCAGACCAACAACCAGCGGCTGCACGAGCTCCGGGCCGATTCCTCGGCCATGGCCCGCGTGGGTCGCGAGCGCTATTTCATGAAGACTGACGACGAGGACGTCTTCGTGCTGAGCGACGATGATAATTCGGACAACAACCCAGCTTTCTATGAAACAATTAAGTAAGGCAGAGACCTTCCTCTTCCTCGCCGGCGGCGTGCTGATGGTGGCGGGTGCCGGCTGCTATGTGTTCTTCATCCTCCAGGGCCTTGTCTGCTTCCTGGTGCTGGCGGGAAGTCTGCTCTTCGCCGCCATGCAAGCGCGCCAGCGCTATGAGGGCACCAGCATCACGCTGCGCCGTCTGCGCCGCATCCAGTTTTTCGCCCTGGCCTGCTTCGTCTGCGCCGGCGTATTCATGGTCGAGGACTGCTACCACCTCCTCAAGCCCTGGTTTGCCCAGTCCATCTCGGGCTATGCCAACTACGTCAATATCTTCCACAACAACTGGGTGGTGGCGCTGCTGATAGGCGCCCTGCTGGAGATGTACACCACCCACCGCATCGGCCACGAGCTGCGTAAAGAAGAGCAAGAGAACCATCAATAACGAAATCTAAAAGGATCTGTCGCCGAGACCGCCTCGGCCAAATGGTCAAACATATTATGAACAAGATCGTCTATACTATTACCGCACTCCTGTCGCTCACCTCCTGTGCCGGCACCTACGACATACAGGGTTCCTCCAACGTGTCGGACCTTGACGGCCAGAAGCTCTATCTGAAGGTGACGAAGGACGGCAACCTGACCAACCTCGACTCCTGCGATGTCGTACACGGTCAGTTCTCCTTCAGCGGCAAAGTAGATAGCGCCCACGTCGCCCGCATCTTCATGGACGACAAGGACCTCTCGCAGCCCGTCGTCATCGAGCAGGGCAACATCAGCATCAAGCTCGACAACACACAGCAGAAGGTCAGCGGCACACCGCTCAACGACAAACTCAACAAGTTTTGGAACCGCTTCGTGCAGATCCGCAACCAGTATGCCGACATCGACCACGAGCAGAGCGCAGCCATCATGAACGGACAGGACGAGGCGACGGTCAACATCCGGCTGGCCAAAAAGGCCATCAAAGTCTTTGAGCAGGGCGACAAACTCTTCACGAAATTCGTGACGGACAACTTCGACAACATCCTGGGTCCGTGGGGATTCTTCACCCGCATCCAGTATGACACCACGCCCGACGCCTACCCCGTCTGGCTCAACGACTACCTCTTCGCCACCGCCCTCGACGGTCTGCCCTCGTGGATAGAGTTTATCATGGCAAAGGCACCCGACAACTTCAAGAACGACCCCGACGTGAAACAGTTCTACCAGCACTTCCAGGAGACCTTGCAGCGCAACAACGGCACGATGGAGGACGTGCCAGCCGTACCCATGAGCGAAGGCGACGCCAACGTGGCTCCGATCACGCCCAACCAGATGGCGAGCGACTCCATATCTTATTAGACTTCCATTCCCCTATACCTATTATATATATAGACACTGAGAATCATGAGCACGCTGATCAAAAACGGCACCCTCGTCAATGAGGGCGTGTCGAGACAAGGCATCATCACCATAGGCGACGACGGACGCATCGCCTCCATCGGGACAGAAGCCCCTCTGGCGGAGGACCACTACGCCCACGTCATCGACGCGGCAGGATGCTATGTGCTGCCAGGCGTCATCGACGAGCACGTCCACTTCCGCGAGCCGGGCATGACGGAGAAGGCGACGATACGCAGCGAGAGCCGTGCAGCAGCCTACGGCGGCGTGACCTCCTATATGGAAATGCCCAACACCGTGCCCACCACCACGACGGAAGCGGCCTGGGAGGACAAACGGCAGCGGGGAAGGAAAGACAGCGCCGTCAACTACGCCTTCTATCTCGGCGCAACCAACAACAACGCCGAGACGCTCTGCAAGGCCGACTGGCAGCATACGCCCGCCATCAAACTCTTCATGGGATCATCGACGGGCAACATGCTCGTGGACCGTGGCGAGGCACTGAAAGAGGTATTCCAGTTGGCTGCCAAGCTCGACATTCCCGTCGTGAGCCACTGCGAGGACGCCACACTCATCAGCGAGAACATGCGACTGGCCAAGGAGCGCTATGGCGAGGATCCTGCCGTGGAGCACCATCCCGAGATCAGAAGCGAGGAGGCCTGTGTTCGGTCCACCGCCCTGGCCCTCCAGTTGGCTACCGAGGCAGGAGCAAGACTCCACGTGGCCCATATCTCCACCGCCCGCGAACTGGAGATGATCGCCGCCCATGGCGATGCCAACATCACCGCCGAGGCCGTGACGGCACACTTGCTCTTCACGGACAAGGACTTCCAGCGACTGGGCACCCGCATCAAATGCAACCCTGCCGTCAAGACTGCCCACGACCAAGAGACCTTGATCGAAGGACTGACCGACGGACGCATCCTCACCATCGCCACAGACCACGCCCCTCACCTACCCTCGCAAAAAGAGGGAGGCTGCGCACGGGCCGCTTCGGGAATGCCCATGGTGCAGTTTAGCCTCGTTGCCATGCTGGGACTGGTCGATGCGGGACGGATTACAATCGAGCAACTGGTGGCCCTCATGGCCCACCATCCGGCCCAATACTTCCACGTCAGAGAGCGCGGTTTTCTGCGCCCAGGCTACCATGCCGACATCGCCATCGTGCGCCCCGACAGTCCGTGGACGCTGACGAAGGCAGAGATACAAAGTCCGTGTGGATGGAGCCCCCTGGAGGGAAAGACCTTCCGCTGGCGCGTGGAGCAGACCCTCTGCAACGGCCACCTCGTCTATGACCGCGGCACCTTCGACGAGGGCTACCGCGGCGAGGAACTGGAGTTTGACCGTACAAAATAGCGTTTGACAGATCAAGATAACATCTGACCATTCAAGATAGAAGCACTCAGAGCCCGTGATAGCAAGAATCGTCATCCCTCTCCTGTTGGTCATCGTCCTCTCCGACCTCTATATCGACGTCCACTATTTCCGCCGCCGATATAGTCTGCCGTGGTGGCTGCGACTATTGTGGTGGGTGCCTTGCATCGCACTCTCGACCTATACCATCACCCTCGCGTCGCTCCCGAGTTTTGCTCCCTCCGACCTTGCCTGGCTCAACACCTATTTGCTCCTGCTGGGCCTCTTCGTCGGTCCGAAGGCCATCTTTGCCCTGTGCTCCTTCCTCGGGTCGTGTCTGATGCGGCTGACAGGCTGGCCGCGCATCAACCTGGGCCACTACATCGGCATCCTGCTGGGCTGTGGCGGCGTCCTGGCCTATATCTATGGACTGACCGTCGGCGTGAGACAGGTGAAGGTAAACCACCTCACGCTACAGTTTGACGACCTCCCCGCAGCCTTCGACGGCTACAAGATCCTCCATATCTCCGACCTCCACCTCGGCACCTTCTACGGCTGGGGACAGAAGATTCTCCAAGCGGAGATGGACTCCATCGCCCGGCAGCACGCCGACCTGATGGTCTTCACGGGTGACGTGCAGAACATCCGTCCCCAGGAGATCTTTCCCCACACCGACCTGCTGCGCAGTACGACCCAGGGCATGGTCTCCGTACTCGGCAACCACGACTATGCGAGCTACGCCAAAGACACTCACGAGGCTCAGGACCGCCTGTTGCGCCTGCTCGTAGAGACAGAACAAAACGCCCTGGGATGGCGGTTGCTGCGCAATGACCATCTCGTCATCAGACGCGGTGGCGACTCCCTCGTCGTGGCAGGCACGGAGAATGACGGCGAACTACCCTTCCCCAACCTTGCCGACACGAGGAAGTCCCTTGAGGGCGTGCGGCCAGGGGCATTTGTGGTGATGCTGCAACACGACCCCTCGGCCTGGCGACGAGATATACTGCCCAAGACCACGGCCCAACTGACGCTGAGCGGACACACCCACGGCGGACAAATGCAGTTCTTCGGACACCGGCCGACCCAATGGCGAGGCCGTCCCGACAAGGGACTCTACGAGCATCAGGGACGCTACCTCTACGTCAACACCGGACTGGGAGGGCTGGTGCCGTTCCGGCTGAACATGCCCAACGAGATCACCGTCATCACGCTCAGGACGAAGCACCGTCCGGCAGACCCGGTCGCCAAGGACAACTGACAAGAACATCCGAATCGATAATAACTCAATATTTTTTAAAACACACACACAACATGAAACTCATTTACAGGATTTATCAACTCTTTGTGGTCCTGCCCTTCCTCATCTTCTGTTCCATTGCCTGTGCGCTGGTGACGACGATCGGATGCACGCTGGGCGACGGACACTACTGGGGCTACTACCCCGGCAAATGGTGGGCAAGGTTCATCATCTGGGTCAGCCTGCTCCCCATCAAAGTGGAAGGACGGGAACATCTGCGCAAGGACCAGAGCTACGTCTTTGTCAGCAACCACCAGGGATCGTTTGACATCTTCATCATCTACGGCTTCCTGGGCCGCAACTTCAAGTGGATGATGAAACAGGGACTGCGCAAGATACCCTTCGTGGGCAAGGCTTGCGAGGCAGCCCACCACATCTACGTCGATAAGCGCGGCCCGAGCAAGATCCGCCAGACCTACGACCAGGCACGCGAGGTGCTCCAGGAGGGCATGTCGCTGGTGGTGTTTCCCGAGGGAGCACGAACCTTCACTGGCCACATGGGCGTGTTCAGAAGAGGTGCGTTCATGCTGGCCGACGAACTCCAGTTGCCAGTCTGCCCGCTGACGATCAATGGCGCCTTCGACGTGATGCCCCGCATGCGCGACTGGCGCTGGCTGACGTGGCACCGGCTGAGCCTCACCATCCACGAGCCCATCTACCCCACCACGCAGGGACCGGAGAATGTCAAGACCACGATGGACGAAGCGTATAAGCGCGTGATGTCGGGACTGGTCAAGGAATACCAAGGATTTGTGGAGAACCCCGATCAGTAAGGAAATTGTGGGACTCCGACCAGCAAGAACAAGGAGAAACCCGCGGGGGTTAAACTTTTTCATCCTCATCCTTGCGCCCTTTCAAGTAAAAAGCATTATCTTTGCAAACAATATCAATCCAACCTATTATGGAGAAGAGCGACAGCATCATCATCATCCCGACGTACAACGAGAAGGAGAACATAGAGAAGATCATACGAGCCATCTTCGGCCTGGAGAAATACTTTCACATCCTGGTCATCGACGATGGCAGTCCCGACGGTACGGCCAACATTGTCCACCACCTGATGGAGGACGAGTTCAAAGGCCGCCTCTTCATCGTGGAACGAAGCGGAAAACTGGGACTTGGCACGGCCTATATCGCCGGATTCAAGTGGGCTTTGGAACGCGACTACGGCTACATCTTCGAGATGGACGCCGACTTCAGCCACGATCCAAACGACCTGCCACGCCTCTATGCCGCCTGTCATGACGAGGGCTACGACCTCAGCGTGGGCAGCCGCTACGTCAGCGGTGTGAACGTCGTCAACTGGCCGATGGGACGCGTGCTGATGAGCTATTTCGCCTCATGCTACGTCCGCCTGGTGACGGGTGTCAACATCCACGACACCACGGCAGGATTCGTCTGCTACACTCGGCGCGTGCTGGAGACCATTCCCCTCGACGAGGTGAGATTCAAGGGCTACGCCTTCCAGATCGAGATGAAGTACACTGCCTACAAGATTGGCTTCAAACTCAAGGAGGTGTCCGTCGTCTTCACCAACCGCCGCGAGGGCACGAGCAAGATGAGCGGAGGTATCTTCTCCGAAGCGCTCTTCGGCGTCGTCCGCCTGCGCCTGGATGGCTTCTTCCGCCGCTATCCGAAGATCAAGGCATAAGAAGAAAGGCTTAGGGGGGAGCACCAAAACGCCGGGCACCGCCAGGGTGGCTTGCCGATGACAGAAGAGCGACCTTGGACCTGCGTTCATACGGTCCCAACAAAGCATACGGCCAAACAACGCATACGGTTCAACAACGTTTTACGGCTCAACAACGTATACGACCCAAACAACGCGTACAAATACGAACTGCGTCTAAAAGCGAGTTTCACCCACAAGGGATTCTCCTGGCGCTTCGTCCTTGTAGGAGTTGTTTGGGTTGTCCGTTTTAGGTGATTCGTTTTGATTTGCTCCCGATCCCGCCAGGGCAAGACGGCGACCTGGGCCGACTGGGCCGAAAGCCTCACTTTGCATAGCGTGTGCAAAAACTGTGCAACAAAGCCATAACAAAGGCAAAAAAGATGCGCAAATAGTTGGTTCATTGGCGAGTTTATCGTACCTTTGCAGCAACTTCGCGGCCCATCCATAGCCTCGCCCCCTTGTCGGGACGATGGAGAAAGGGCTTGGCGAGGCTTCATTTTTAGATTGTTTTCATGGAACAAGAGAGATTATTCCCCAACTATATCTTTGAGACCAGTTGGGAGGTCTGCAATAAGGTGGGCGGCATCTACACCGTGCTTTCCACCCGGGCGAGGACGCTCCAAGACCGGATCCACGACCAGTTGATTTTCATCGGGCCAGACTGCTGGCAGGACCGCCCGTGCCCCTACTTCGAGGAGGAGAGCCTCTTCCCCGAATGGGAGGACGTGGCCCGCTGCGAGGGTCTGCACGTGCGCGTAGGACGCTGGACGATCCCGAGCCGTCCCGTAGCCATCCTGGTCGATTGGCGCCCGCTTTTCGACGAGAAAGACGCCTTCTACGGTCGCCTCTGGCAGCAGTTTGGCGTGGACAGCCTCCACGCCTTTGGCGACTACGACGACTTCGTCCTCTTCGGTTGGGCCGCCGCCAAGGTGGTGGAGAGTTTCTACCGCCACTACAGTCTGGACGACCAGCGTGTCGTGCTCCACGCCAACGAGTGGCAGACGGCCTCCGCCGCCCTGGTGATCCAGAAGCTCGTGCCCCAGGTAGCCACGATCTTCACGACCCACGCCACCTGCATCGGACGCAGCATTGCGGGCAACAACAAGCCGCTCTACGACTATCTGTGGGCCTACAACGGCGACCAGATGGCACAGGAGCTCAACATGGAGAGCAAACACTCGATCGAGAAGCAAGCAGCCCACCACGTGGACTGCTTCACGACCGTGAGCGAGATCACGGCCCGCGAGTGTGCCGAGCTGCTCGACAAGCCCGTCGATGTAGTGCTCCCCAATGGTTTCGACAACAGTTTCGTGGCCGTCGGACCGCAGTTCACGCGCAAGCGCAAGGCGGCCCGCAAGCGGCTGCTGGCCATAGCCAACGCCCTGCTGGGCACACAGATCGGCGACGAGGCACTGATCGTCTCCACCTCAGGACGCTACGAGTTTCGCAACAAGGGCCTCGACGTCTTCATCGAGGCGATGAACCGCCTCAGATGCGACACCGACCTCCAGCGCCCCATCGTCGCCTTCATCGCCGTGCCAGGCTGGGTGAGTGGGCCGCGGGCCGACCTCCAGGAGCGGCTGCAGCAGCGCAAGAGCTATGACACGCCGCTGGAGAGTCCCATGCTCACCCACTGGCTGGGCGACATGGACCACGACCAGGTGGTCGGCATGATGCGCCACCTCGACATGGCCAACCGCCAGGAGGACAACGTGAAACTCATCTTCATGCCCTGCTACCTCACGGGTGACGACGGCATCGTCGATCTCAGCTACTACGACACCGTACTGGGCTATGACCTCTGCGTCTTCCCCTCCTACTACGAGCCGTGGGGCTACACCCCGCTGGAGGCCGTGGCCTTCCACGTGCCCTGCATCACGACCGACCTGGCCGGCTTTGGCCTGTGGGCCAACAGCGTCAAGGGCGCCAATGCCAGTATCGAGGACGGCGTGGAAGTGGTCCACCGCACCGACTACAACTTCTCGGAGGTAGCCGACCACATCAAGGCCACCGTGGCACGCTTCGCCGCCATGACGCCCAAGGAGGTGCGCGCCTGCCGGAGCAAGGCCGACAAACTCTCAAAGAAGGCCCTGTGGAGCGAGTTTATCCCCTACTACGAGGAGGCCTACGACCTCGCGCTGCGCAAGGCCGAAAAGCGGGCGGAATAGAAGGGCCAAGGATGCGCCCCGACACTCCGCTCTATCCATTATATATATAGAAACAACATTACAACAATAGAAAACACTACACGCTATGAAGATCAAATCGGATTATTCCAATTTGCCCCAGTGGAAGGAAGTGAACGTCAAGTCGTCACTGCCGAAGGAGCTGGACTGCCTCAACGAACTGGCACACAACCTTTGGTGGGCATGGAACTATGAGGCCCGCAACCTCTTCAAGAGCCTCGACGAGAAACTCTACGAGGAGGTGGGCCACAACCCCGTTCTGCTCCTGGAGCGCCTCAACTACGACCGCAAGGAAGCGATCGTCAAGGACAAGGAGCTGATGCGCAAGGTCCACAACGTCTATAAGCAGTTTCGCGAGTACATGGACGAGGAAGTCAACAAGTCTCGCCCGTCCGTGGCCTACTTCTGCATGGAGTTTGGCCTCAACCAGGTGCTGAAGATCTACAGCGGCGGCCTGGGCATGCTGGCCGGCGACTACCTCAAGGAGGCTTCCGACTCCAACGTCGATCTCTGTGGTGTCGGCCTGCTCTATCGCTTCGGCTACTTCACGCAGTCGCTGTCGATGGACGGTCAGCAGATAGCCAAATATGACGCACAGTACTTCAACGCGCTGCCCATCGAGCGCGAGCTCGACGCCAACGGCAACCAGCTGGTGATCGATATCCCCTACCAGAACTACCAGGTCCACGCCCTTGTCTGGCACGTGAACGTGGGACGCATCAAACTCTACCTGCTGGACACGGACAACGAGATGAACTCCGAGTATGACCGCCCCATCACCCACAACCTCTACGGCGGCGACAACGAGAACCGCCTGAAGCAGGAGATCCTGCTCGGCATCGGCGGCACCCTCATGCTCAAGAAGCTGGGCATCAAGAAGGACATCTACCACTGCAACGAGGGCCACGCCGCCCTGTGCAACCTCCAGCGCCTGTGCGACTACATCCAGGACGGCCTCTCCTTCAACGAGGCCATGGAGCTGGTGCGCGCCTCGTCGCTCTATACCGTCCACACCCCCGTGCCGGCCGGCCACGACTACTTCGAGGCAGACCTCTTCGGCAAGTACATGGGTGGCTATCCCGAGAAGCTGGGCATCAGCTGGGATGAGTTTATCGGCATGGGCCGCATCAACGCCGACGACCACAACGAGAAGTTCTGCATGAGCGTCTTCGCCTGCAACACCTGCCAGGAAGTCAACGGCGTGTCGAAGCTCCACGGCTGGGTGAGCCAGAAGATGTTTGCCCCGATCTGGAAGGGCTACTACCCCGAGGAGAACCATGTCGGCTACGTCACCAACGGCGTCCACTTCCCCACCTGGACGGCCACGGAGTGGCGCAAGCTCTACGACTCCTACTTCGACGACAACTTCCTCTACGACCAGAGCAACGAGCGCATCTGGCACGCCATCTACGACGTGCCCGACGAGGAGATCTGGGAGACGCGCATGGCGCTGAAGAAGAAGCTCGTGAAGTATATCCGCGACAAGTTCACGCAGCAGTGGCTCCGCAACCAGGGCGACCCCGCCAAGGTGATGTCCATCATCCAGCGCATCACGCCCAACGCCCTGATGATCGGCTTCTGCC
>ULVA01052360.1_pt1 | contig 14546 bp, 8 predicted proteins | sample 1958811 | NCBI WGS metagenome assembly ULVA01 (sample SAMEA4835768, study PRJEB28245) | human gut metagenome | biome: gut microbiome; material: fecal sample | place: Denmark | collected 2008
CATAAACTATATGCGCGAGTACGTGCAGACGGGCAAAACCATTTTGTTTTCGTCGCACAATCTCGACGTCGTGGAAAGGGTTTGCGACAGGGTGATTATAATTGCCGCGGGCGAACTCAAAAAAATCATCGTCACCGGAAAGGACAAATTCGACGGCGACGAACTTATCGAAAAGTATTACGATACTAATAAGGAAGACTGATGCTGGGCGTACTTCTGAAAAAACAGATGACCGAAAAGTTGTCTTATTTCAAGCGTGACAAAAAACGCATCGATATCGTCGGCGCGTTGCTTACGCTTGTGATGACGGCGTTTATTATGTACGTCGTTATCGAGGTGTTCGGCGCGTTTGTCGCGAAATATACCGAAATCAGGCTCAACGGCGTACGCGACGTGCGCGCGCGGCAATATGAAATAATGACGTTCGTGTATGAATTCGTTTTCGCGGTCGACGTTATCGGCGGCGTCGTTGCAATATACCGCGCGATTTTTGAAAGCGACGACAGAATGATTATCCAGACTCTTCCCGTAAAGGCGTCGGACGTACTGTATTCAAAAATCATTTTCATTTACGCAAAACAGGTGTTGTCGGCGTTTGTGATTCTCGTGCCGTTCGTGGCGGTGTTCGCAAGCGTGACGAAGCAGGGCGCGGGATACGTGATCCTCGGGCTGCTTGCGGCGTTTATTATTCCCGTTATGTCGCTTTCGGTGTCGAGCGTGCTTGCGATGCCGTATTATTACGTCAAAAAGTTTTTCTCGTCGAAGTACGTTTGCCTGCTTGTGATAGTAACGCTGGTGCTTTTTGCGCTGTTTTATTGCTATGCGACGGTGCTCGACTTCTTAAAAACCCTTATGTCAACGGGCGAAATCAAGTTTTTCTTTTCCGAAAAGACGATGACAACGATAATTTCGGTGACGAAAAACCTTGTCCCCGCAAACTTTATCGCGGCGTTCACACTGAAAACGGACGTCTGGAAAAACCTGGGGATAATCGTGGCGATAACCGTCGCGACGGGCGCAATCGGCATTCTCATAACGTCGCTTTTGTACAACAAGGCGATGAAAACGCGCGCGACGGCGGGCGCAATAATGATTTTTGCAAAAAAATCCGCGGCAAGAAAACTCCCGCCGTTTTTAAGTCTTTTGAAAAAGGAATTCAATCTCGTGGTGTTCACGCCCGATTACGCGGTGCAGTACTTCACGGTGGCGGCGATAATGCCGCTTATGGTATATTTTTGTATGGGCATTGGCAAAAACTTCCTGACGTCGCTCGTTTTCGTTCAGAGCGATTTCGAGCTGGCGATTTTGCTCACGGTGCTTTTCGGCGCGCTTACGAACACGTTCTGCGCGACGAACGTCAGCCGCGACGGGAAATCGTTTTATGTCGAAAAGACGTTGCCGCTTTCGATAAACGAGATTATGGGCGCGAAAATCGCACTCAGTTTTGCGGTGGCGGTCATATCCGTCGGCATTGCGGCGACGGTGCTTCTTGCAAAGAAATACGTGTCGGCGGGCGAAGGCGTATTCGTGTTTTTCGTCGGCGCGATGATGGCGTTGTCGCAGATACTGTACGCCACAAGAAAGGATTTGAACAGTCCGCAGTTTTCGCTGGAAGAAGACAACGTCGTGAGGGAAAGCAACAACAACGTGTCGATAATCGTCGTGCTGGGGCTTGTGTCCGCGATGATTCTTGGCGGAATACCCCTTTTCGTCAACGTATTGTCGAACGTCAGGGGCAAAGATATGCGCTGGTTTACTTACGTTTTCGTGAGCGTGTGCGCGGCGGCGGAGTTTGTCGGCTCGCTTTTATATTACCTTATCGGGATTAAAGCCCGCTTTGACAGGGTAACGGAGGGGGATTGATATGAAAAAGAAAATAATCGCGCTTATAATGATAATACCGATTGTGTTTCTGATCGCGCTGTTCTCCGTGGGAAAAGCGGCGGGCGTTTACGCGGACATTCCCGTGACGGGCATACAAATCACGACGCAGAACGAAGACGGATTTATCGATGTGGACGTTGCCGATTACGACCCCATCGCGTTTTTGGCGCAGGTGCAGCCCGTCAACGCAAGGAATCAGAAATATTCGTTTGAAATATCGGGCGTCGGCGGAGACGAAGCCCCCGACGGATTTGAAATAATCGACGGAAAACTTCATATAGATAACGTAGGAAAGGTGAAAATCACGGCGATTTCCGCCGAAAAAGGATTTAAGGACAGCGTCATAGTTTCCGCATATTCCACGAAAGTGTTAAGAATTTATCCCAAAGTCAACGGTGATGAAATCACGAGCGACGTAGTTTCGATAGACGGCGGCGAAAACGTATTTTCCGCAGAACTGTACCCCGAAAACCTTTCGGGCGAAACAAGGATTTTTGAAGAAGTCGGCGGCAATCACATTCTGAAACTCAACGCCGTCACGGGCGTGGCGCAGGCGCTGTTTTCGGGCGAGACGCAGATCAGAATTACTTGTCCCGAAGGACGAGAAGGGCTTGAAAAGGTTTTGACCGTCAAGGTCAACGTCGATACCGACAGCACGGGCTTTGCGGTCAACGGAAAAAGCAGCGGCGCGAAAGTCACCGTGAAAAACAACGCGACAACGGCAAAACTTTTCGTCGAAAGCAAAAACGACGCCCTTGAAATATCCGACCTTACTTTGCCCGAAGGAGTCACGGCAAGCGGAATCGAAAGGATTTCCGAAAACAAATTCGTATTGACCTTGTCTTTTGACAAAGAGTTTTTGAACGAAGAAATTTCGGGAAAGGTCGGCGCAACGGACTTCTCTTTGGAGTTTACCGAATATAACCTTGACGTGCGTACGTCGTATTATGACGGCGAAGGCGACGAAATCAAGCAAAAAAATAACACGAAAGTCACCTACGTCGCATATTCCGAAAGCGATGACGACGCGGACGTGAACTTTGAAATAAGCGACGACACAGACGTAATAACCCTTGAAAAACACGGGCGGTTTGCAACTATTACCGCAACGAAAAGGGGCTCTGCCAAAATCAAAATCACCGCCGAGCACGACGGAAAAGTCATCAAAGAAATCGAAAAGACAATCCGCGTCGTGCCCAACGTGTATTCGATGGAGTTTGCGGACAGCGCGAAAGAGTACGGCATCGAAAACATACTGACAATCGGCGGCAAAAACCCCAAAGGAAGACCGGACGCAAGGACGATTTTCGTAAGGGTTGTCACGGAAGCGGGCTCCGAAACGTTCACGGACGAATTTATGAACGTCGCGTTTTCCGACGATAATTCGCTCTTTTCCTGCAAGGCGCAACAGGCGACGAACACCGACGCGGTTTCTGCGGAAATCAGGGCGATGGGCACGGGGCTTACCACGCTTAATGCGGAACTCAAAAATTATAACCAATATTTCGGCACGAACATCTGCGCGAAAATCAGACTTCGCGCGGTCAAGGACGGGAGAAACGTCGGCAATTACGAGGAACTGAAAACGGTGACCGAAGCCGGGCATATCGTCGTGCTGACAAGCGACGTGATGCTGGGCGTCAAAAACGACGGCACGGCTATGACCGAAGACGAACTCAAAAAAGACGTCAAAAAATTCACAACCACGTACGACAAAACGTATCTTGATAACATCGGCGAAAACGACGAAAACAAGAAAGTTCAATATCTTATCGAGTTCAAAAACCACGTTTACGGCAACGGTTTTGAAATCAACGCCGACAAGTTCACGCAGTGCAAGGACGCGACGGGGCTTCCGAAAATTTTCAAAGGACCTTTGAATTTCGTCGCGATATCGTCCGCAAGCGTCAAAGGACAGGACAACATTTCTTTCCTTGTAAGGACGGACAACGTGCTTATAAACAACGTCGTCTTAAAAGGTTGCAGCGACGATAGCCTTCTTGAAGAAGACGGACAATTCAACTTGTCGAAACTCAACTACGTCGGCACGACGCTTGAAATCGCAAAAAGCGCAAAACTGTTGAACAGTCGCGTCTCGAACGGGCGCACCGTCGTCAGAATTTTTGCGGGCGGATCCACAATGGGAAGCCCCGTTGTTGAAGTCGAAGCGGCGTTTAACGTGCAAGATGAGAAAATAAACGTGCATATTGAAAGTTGCGTGCTTTCAAACGCGCGCGAATTCATATTGAAAATCGGCAGCAACCGCGCGCTGAAACAGACAAACGAAGTGCAAAGAAAACTCCGTAAAGAAAAAGACAACGAATATTATTCGCCTTACGATGAGAGCAACAAGACGGACAAATACTTTAACGACAATTATCTTATCAACGACGTTACGCTTAAAAACTCGGTGCTCGAAACGTCGGGGTTGTTCTCGGTCGGTATGGAAACGCACTTCTCGGGCGAATTATTGTTGGGCGGCACGATAACGACGTGGAAAGATTGCGCGGCGACTTCGTATGCGTCGGCGCTTCGCATTGTCGGCGACGTGAAAATGCTTGACTGGAAAAACCTTTCAAACGTTGACAGCAGCACGCTTATCGAAGTTACCGGCGATGCAAATCCGTGGCTTTCGATGAACGTTGCGGAAATGATGAAAGAAGTCGCAAAGGTAAAGGAGGAGTGCCGCGATATAATCCTGAATGTCGGCGGGACGGAATACGTCCATGGCGGCATAGCGTTTTACGGCGGCGGATATAACTATTCGTACCTTGACCTGACGGAAGCGAACGACGAAACAAAGCAGTTCGGCGTGTACGACGTCAATATCTCGGTGCTTGAAAACAGTAAGGACGAGAATATCCGAAATCAGGGCAAAATGTTGCCACAGGCTGCGGGCGCGGGCGATTTCAGATTTTACCTTTATAATAATAAATCGAGCAGAAACCTGTCATGGCAGGAAAGCATAAAAAATCAAGGAAACCAATGGATGAAAATTCATCCCGTGGTAGCGGAGGATATTAAATGAGCAAAAAAGGATTAAAAACAATGCTCGTGTGTATCGTGCTCTTAATAGGGCTTGTTACGCTGTTTGCATGCAACAAAAGCAACGTGGCTGACAAAGACGGACAAACGAAAGTGATTGTGAAAATCCAAGACGAAGACGGCAGCATTTACAAGGAAAACGTCGTGTTTTCCGACTTATTCACGCTCAGTCTTCAAAAAGAAGGATACACCGGAAGACTGTATCGCGATGCGGACTTTTTGAAGCCGCTTACAAAGGATTCCAAAGTCAAAAACGGAGATACGGTTTACGTCAAATGGACGATCAATAAATACACCGTAACGTTTATGGACGGCGAAAAGGTGCTTGAAACCCAAACGGTGGAATATGAAGCCGCCGCGACCGCGCCCGATACCGCCAGGCTTTCGCCGCCCGAAGGCATGCATTTTGCAAAATGGGACAAAGACTTTTCAAAGGTGACGGAAGACATTGAAGTTTCCGCCGTGTACGAACTTAACGAGTATACGGTCACTTTCAAAAACGGCGAAACGACACTCAAAACCGAAATGGTGAAACACGGCTTTGCCGCAACTGCGCCGAACGTGTACGATACCGCGACGAAAAAGTTCGTCGGATGGGACAAATCGTTCGACAACGTCACAAGCGATATTATCGTCAACGCAAAGTTTGAAACGAAGAAGTTCACGCTTACGTTTATTAGCTTTGACGGCACGACGGTTTACACGGCGGAGGTCGAGTACGGCGCGTCCATCAGTGACCATTTTGAAACGGCAGACAGCGCCGCGACGTACGACACTAAAATTCTTGATTACGACGGCTGGTACAAAGCGGACGGAACGAGAATCGACGAGCTCGATTTGCCGACAATGCCGGCTGAAAACTTTACGCTTACGCTGAAATTAAGCCTTATGGATTCCGCAATCGGCGATTTCAAGGTTAATACCCCCGCGGACTTCACGTTTACGGAAAACAATTCCGCCAAATTTACGGTAACGCCGAACGATGGCACCACTTTGCACGCGGGCGTTACTTATAAATATATATGGACAATAAATAAAGATAACGTTTTTTATAAGACGGAAGAAACAACCGAATCGTCGCTCACCCTTCAAAACCTTGCGGCGGGCGAGTATCTGGCAAACGTCAAAATCGTCGCGTCAATTGAAAACTGCGGCTCTGTCGGAAAAGACTTTTCGGCAGACGAAACGCTTATCGTATCCCGCGCGGACATTTCGGGCATTACGGTAACGGGCGTCACGATGACGTACGGCGATAAAACCGCCAAAATCGGAATAAGCGGACTTCGTGAAGGAGACGCCGTAACATACGGCACCGACGGCACAACCTTCCCGCTTCAAAACGTCGATTTGTCGGCGCTCGACTGCGGCGAATACGATTACTTTGTAAGAGTGTACAGGGGCGACAACTACAACCCTTACACGTCGGGAAAAATCACGGTAACGATAAATAAGGCGGAAGTTTCCGCCACCGTTACGCCCGACGATGACACGTTGACTTACGGCGATAATTTGCCGAGCCTTACCGCAGCCATAAACGGCGAAACGTACACTATCGAAAGCGGCAAATACGAATTGCACCTGGGCATGACCTCGATAACGGGCGACGTTGCAAATAACGTCGGCACGTACAATATCGAAAACGTGGATATTTCGGTCTTACGCGAAAAGTATCCCGAAAAGAATTACAATATTACGGTTGAAACCGTCGGCACGATTACAATTAACCAAGCGAAGCTCACGGTAACCGTTTCGCTGGACAAAACTGAACTCACGTACGGTGAAGATTCGCCAATAATAAGTTATACTTTTAGCGGGTTGAAATCTTCGGACAAGGAAGATGACTTCACGATTACCAAAACGGAACTTGCAGAAAAACTCGATGCGGGTACGTATACGGCGGCCGTAACCATTTCGGGCGACAAGACGAAGTTTTACGAAATCAACGTGAACACGGCTGATTTCACCGTAAAACAAAAGGCAGCGACAATCACGATAAACGAAATTAAAGATATCGTTTACGGCGATAAAGTGCCCGATTTGTCGGCATCGGTTGATGGAGTGCTTAAAGGCGACAGCCTTGTATACGCACTTGAAACCAACTATACCGTTGGCGCAAAACCCGACGTATTATATACCGCAAGCGTTAAGTTTAACCCCGAAGCCGCGGAAAACAAAAACTATGCAATCTCCGCAACCGGCAGAACGTTCACCGTCGGCACAAAGTCGCTTACGATAAAACTCAATAATACGGCGACCGTTGCGGTCGGGAAAACATACAAGGTTGAGGCAGAACACCTTGAAAAAATCGGACTTGTTGCGGGCGACACCGTCACGGGAAACGTCACGATAACAAAGGACGTCGCAGGCACATATTACGCAGACGATTTCGACAAATCCAACCTTGTCGTTACGAACGCCGATTGCTACGTGATTTCGTACGAAATGAGCGTTGAATTTGTAGAGGTCACCTTCGCAATAGATTTCGCGGACGTTACGCTGACGTACGACGGGCAGCCGCACGGCGTTTTGGTCACAAAGACCGACGCAAGCAAAAACTACACGATAACGTACGGCACGACCGAAAACGATTGCACGCTTACTTCTTCGCCCGAATATACAAACGCAGGCACGTACAAGATATACTTTAAGGTTGTTGACAACGACACCCTCGCGGAGCATGTCGGATACGTTACGCTTACGATAAACAAGAAAGCGGTCACCGTAACGGTTAAAGACGTCACGATAACTTACGGCGATACGCCCGCATTTTCGTACGCCGTCACGGGGCTTGTAAAGGGCGAAAATCTTTCGGGCGAAGCGGTTTACAGCGGCGCAGGCACGGATGCGGGCGATTACGTAATTTCCGTTTCGGGACTTACCGCAAGCGATAATTATGCGGTGACTGTCAAGACCGGCACACTCACGATAAACAAAAAGACTGCCGAAGTCGCTTGGAGTATTGCGGAAAGTTACGTTTACAACGACGGACAGACTTTGCCCACGGCAACGTACGAAGGCAAAACCGCAAACCTTATATTCACAAAAGACGGCAAGGCTTGCGAGTTCAAAAACGCGGGCACTTATACGGTAACTATTGCGGACGACAACAACTATGATTTGACCGGCAGCGAAACGACAAAAACAATCGTCATCAATAAGGCAAAATACACGGCGGCTCCCGAGCTTTCTCTTACCGGCACGTACGATCCCAACAAAACGCTTGGAAATTACACGCTTTCGGAAGGATTTACTTGGGTTAACCCGGACGAAGTCCCCGTTTGCACAAAGACGGTGTACGAGGCGAAGTACAATAAGGACCCCGCAAACTACGAAGATTTTGAAACGAAGGTAACGCTCGACCTTCAAAAGGCGACGGTAACGCTCGCGCAAAATCTTTTCGAGTTCAATTATGACGGCGCGTCGCACGAAATCGGCACGACCGTGAAGTACAATAACATCGAAGTAACGGATCCTTACACCTTGAAGTTTGAAAAGAAAGAGTTTTCTGCGGCAGGCACGCACAGAACGCTTGTTACGATGGAAGCGGACAACTACGATTTGCCCAAAAACACTTACGTTTACGTAAAGGTCAAAGGCGTGAAAGTCGGCAACAACTATTACACAATCGAAGACGCACTTGACGTCGCGGCAAGCGGACAAACGATTTTCGTCTTGAACGACACGGCGTTTGCAACGCAAGAAATTGCAGGCGTGCTTTACAACGACGTAAAATTCAAAACCGTCAAAACGGGCGTAACGCTGCTTCTGCCGTTTAACGAGAACGACACAGTCGGTCATATCGGCGCGGGCGAAGACGGAAGTGCCAACTACAATGCAACAGCCGCGCTTACGGGAACTGCGAAACTTTATAAGACGCTCGTTATCCCCGAAGGCATTGAAGTTATCGTCAACGGAAAACTTGTTGTCGGCGCACAAACCGGCAAAATCGACGCAGGGCAAAGACAAAATGCCGTATCGGGCAACTATTGCGAAATAAGTTTAGGCGGCACGATTACGCTCAACAACGCAACGCTTGAAGTGTACGGATATATCAAAGGAAACGGCGAAATTATTGCAAACGACTCGACCGTGATTGAAAATCTGTATCTTTCGGGTTGGATGGGCGGAACGCAATCCGCGGTAAGGTACATCGGCAATGATAAAATTGACGGAGCGTCGCTTGCCATTTCCGGAAATCTTAAAATCGACAATCCTACACAATTCCCGTTCAGCCAATATGAATTAAGATCAATTCAATCAAGAATAACAATAAACAAAGGGAGCAAATTGCAAGGTTACGCAAAGATAGCAACCGGAAAACTGGAACAGCTCGGAGGGCTCGTAAAAGTACCCGCACAAATTAACGAGGCGTATCTTACTTTTATTTCTTCCGATGCAAGCAACGCTTCAAGCGGATTGTTCAGACTTGTCGGGAACAACAGCAAAATCATAAAATCGATGAGCGGTGACAGAGTAAGGTTTGATTTGTTTGACGAGATTAATGACGGCTACACGTCATTAAGCGTAAAAGTGATAAAGAAGACCGTAAATATGACATCAGAAAAAGTTTTCTTCCCGATTGACGGTCGTACCGATATTACGCTCAAAAACGGCGCAACGTTTACGCAAAGCTATATGTTCAAAGCATTGCCGGGCGCAACGATTACCGTTGAAAGCGGCGGCATATATAACCTTAACGGAACACTCGTTATGTACGATAAATCGTTCACCGATATTTCGACTTACCCGTATCCGGGAGCAAGCCGCGGCGACGCGAAACTTATTGTAAACGGCACGATGAACGTCAACGGCGCACTCGGCGGAAACGTAACGTCGGATAACGCGGGTGTGGTCGCGGTCGGGGTAAACGCCACGATAAGCGGTGTTCACTCGGCGGAAGGCGAAGGAACTATGGTAAGGAGCGGAATATATATCGTATTTACGTTCAACGATATATGCGGCGTAACCAAATCGCCGGTGTTTGTAAATGCGGACAACTCGACGGTTGCGGCGGAGACAAACAGAACCTATAATTACAACAACGGAACGTGGCAATAACCGCGCCCCATCTCAAAAAACAAAGTATGCGTCCGAAAGGGCGCATATTTCTTGGAAAATCGCTTGCAACTTTTCCCCCGCGGTGATAATATATCGTGAGAAAATTCAAGGTGAACTAATGAAAAAACCGCTTAAAAAAATCCCGAAGACCGCGGAACTTATGTGGGTGCTGGGCATATTCCTTGTCGCGCTTGGCGTGACGATGAGCAAGAAAGCCGACCTTGGGGTTTCGATGATTGCCGCGCCGACGTTTATCGTGTACGAGGCGATAAGACCGCTGTGGGCAGTGTCGGTGGGCACGGTCGAATATCTTGTGCAGGGCGCGATTCTCCTTATAATGTGCGCCGTCGTGCAACGAGTGAACTGGCGATATCTGCTGGCGTTTGCGGTGGCGGTGATATACGGCTACGTGATGGACATGTGGATGTTGGTTTTCAAAAACGTCGTGCTCACAGAAGCGTACTTAAAATGGATTATGCTTATCGCGGGCGACGTGATGACGGCGGCGGGCGTGGCGTGCTTTTTCAGGACGTATATGCCGCTTCAGGTGCACGAACTTTTCGTTGCGGAACTGTCCGACAGATATTCCCTGAAAATAAACAGGGTGAAACTCGTTTTCGACTTATCTTTTCTGGTGCTGTCCGTGGTGCTTGCTCTTACGATATTCAGGGACGTGAATACCTTTGACTGGAAAAATATCGCATCGACAAGTTATCATAGCCTGGGGCTTGGGACAATTGTCACGACGTTGATAAACGCCCCGATAATCGCGGTAATCGGGAAAGGACTTGACAAAGTTTTCGACTACACCCCGCTTTTCCCGAAACTTGAAAAGCTGATAGGCCGCAAAAAGAAAACGGACGCGCCGACCGAAACGGAACAAAATACCCCAAAAAACGAACAAACCCCGCCATCGGACGAACAAGCCGCAAACGAACAAACCGCAAACGACGAGAAAGAATAAAACCTAAAAAACCCTCGCAAAATCGCGAGGGTTTTATTATAAGGTGCCCCTTCCGGGAGATTGCCACGCTACGCTCGCAATGACATAAGGTGCGTTGCACGGAACAACATAAAGAGAGTCCGTCTATCACGACTTTACTTGCAAGTAAACAAAATCTTGTTCCTTCCGTACGAAGTACTCTGTCATTGCGAAGCACCGCTTTGCGGTGCTGTGGCAATCTCCCGGAAGGGTAACCATATTAAAAAAAGGATTGTTTCCGCCGTATTCTTTAACGAATTTTCGGGTTCTGTCGAAAAGGCAAAATATCGCTAAATTTCCCCGTTTTCATCTTGACGTTTGTTTTCTATAATATTCAAAACTACGGTTATCGACGGCACGATTACCGCAAACAGGCAAAGTTCGACAACGGTATTGATTGCAACCACGCTTGACAAAAGCCACTTAAAATTTATGACAAGTCCGTCGTAGTTTTTGCCGTGCGCGAATGCCAGAAACATTGAAAGGAACAATATCGTGTTGGTGATAACGCCGCAAATCGTTGAAAAACAGCCGATTGCAAAGTTCACGGCGCGTTTTTGTTTTTCAGTGCGCGGTTTTGTCGATTTCGCCGCCGCCTTGCTCAGCCCTTTGTATACGAGCGCGCAGACAGTGCCGCACAATATGCGCGGAAGCACCGATACAAGCGGGTTTATCGCAACGGCGTACATGGGAATACTGCCCGAATAAATAAGCGCGATAAACAAACTTACAAGCCCGAATACGCCGCCCGAGATCGCGCCGAATTTCACGCCGTAAACCTGTCCGCAGACGAAGACGGGAATAAGCCCCAGCGCAAAACTTATCGGCAGCCCGAATTTTTGTATGATTTCCGCAAGAGCCTGCAACACGACGACAAGGGCAAGCGTTATCCCAAGCGTCGCGATTTCTTTGTTTTTCTTGTGATTTTCAACGTTGTTCATAAACGTTATTATACAAATATTTTCAAAAATGAAATGCAAAAGCGCTTACAATTTATTCAAACGTCGATGTGGAGTTCAACAAAAACGCTTTCAGCTTCTCGGTTTTGGGATTGTCGAAGATTTCGTCGGGCGTGCCGTATTCGGCGACTTCGCCGTCCGCCATAAACACGACGCGGTCGGCAACCTTTCTTGCAAAGTCCATTTCGTGCGTTACGATAATCATTGTACTGTCGCCTTTAAGCCCCTTTATGACTTTCAGGACTTCGCCCGTAAGTTCGGGATCGAGCGCGGACGTCGGCTCGTCAAAGCACAAGATATCGGGGGAGAGCGCAAGGGCTCTTGCGATTGCGACGCGCTGTTGTTGTCCGCCCGAAAGTTCGCAAGGATATGCCGCGCATCTGTCCAGAAGCCCGACCTTTGAAAGAGTCTCTTTCGCGCGGGCGTCGATTGCCGAAAACTCGGCTTCTTTAAGTTGTTTTTTTTGCAAACTCAACGCTTTACCGCGCACTTTTTGCTGTTTTAACTCCTTAATTTGCTGTTTTATCTTGTCTTTTGCCAGTAGTTCCGCAGATATTTTCACGTTCTTCAAAACGTTCATATGCGGGAACAAATTGAACTGTTGGAACACAAGTCCGAAGCGCAGCCGCTTTTTCCGAAGGTCGTTGTATTTTTCGTTTTTGTCGCTTGCGCCGTCGAAAAGAGTTTCGCCGTCAACGATGATTTGTCCGTCGTCGGCGGTCTCCAAAAAGTTCAAGCACCGAAGAAGCGTCGTCTTTCCGCTGCCCGAGGAGCCGATAATCACCACGACTTCGCCTTTGTCCATTTCAAAATTTATGCCTTTCAGCACTTCCTGCGCGCCGAACGATTTTTTCAGATTTTTAACTTCGAGAATTGCCATTTTTTATACCTTATAATAGTCCAGCTTCTTTTCGATGTAGCGGAAAAGAAGAGTGAGCAGTCCGCTGAATACGAGATAAAATACGCCCGCATAGAAAAGCGGCCACAACACGACGTAATTGTTGACGATTTGCTCGCTGAATTTGATGAGTTCCACAACGCCGATGACGCGCGCAAGCGACGTGTCCTTGACAAGCGTGATTATTTCGTTGGACATCGGGGGCATAATGCGCTTCACGACCTGCGGCAGGGTTACGTAAAAGAATGCCTGCGATTTCTTCATGCCTAAGACTGCCGCCGCTTCCGTTTGTCCGCGCGGTATCGACTGGATCCCGCCGCGATAAATTTCCGAAAAGTAGCAGGCGTAGTTTATCACAAACGCCACAAGTACCGCCGTGAATCGCGATTGCATCGGATAATCGAACAAAAGCCCCGGTACGTAAAATACCACGATGATTTGAAGCATAAGCGGCGTGCCGCGGATAATCCATACGATAAGTTTTGAAAGATATTGAAGCGGTTTGAACTTCGACATCGAGCCGAAGCAGACGATAAGCCCCAAAGGCACGGACAGGACAAGCGTCAGAACAAACAGAAGACACGTTGTCCCGAATCCCGTGAAAAGTTGCCTCGTCACTTCCGAAAATGAAATTGTTGCTGCCGATAAAACCATATTTATAAGTCCGTAAAAAAGGTAGATTTCGCCGTTTGCACGGCGAAATCGAAAAAGTATTTTTTTGTTTAATTATTTTATGCCGAGAATTTCCTTTGCGGCGTCTTCGCCTGCCGAGCCGTCTTCCGCCACGATGCGCGCTTTTTTCAAAGCGTCGTAGGAGTTGTATTTATCTTTGTCGGCTTTTCTGATGACGGCGCATTGTTTGTTTTCAAGGTAGTTCATCGTTATCGACCATTGTGCGGCACGTGCCGGCGTTACGGTCAGACCGTTCCATACGCAGTCGATGGTTTTTGCTTCCATTTCGGACTCCTTCTTGCCCCAATCGATAAGTTTGAATTCAACCGCGATTGTCTTGCCGACTTTCTCGCTGATTTTTGCAAAGACCGCTTTTGCAAGGTCGGTGTCGAAACCGCCTGTCGTTTTGTCGCCTTCGCCGAGAGCCATGGGCGCGTTCAAGGTGAATCCGATGACGATTTTGCCTTTGTTTTTGATATAGTCAAGTTCTGTATTGTCCGCTTCGCCCGTGGGTTTGGAGTAGACAAGGTCGAGCGTTGCCGCGGAAATGCCGTATTTTGCGGCGATTGTTTTGTAGTCGGCGTCTTTAAGTTCAACAAGAACTTGATTGACAAGGTCGGTGAGAGCGTTGTATTTGCCGTCGGCTGCCTTTCTGAAAGCGATGCCGTAGTATTCTTTTTCAAATTCCACGTCGGCGATCGTCAGATTTTTCGCCATTGCGGAGTCGACGCTCAGAAGATAGTTCGCCATCGTGTAGTCCATTATGCCAACGTCGGCGGTTTTGGCGTTGAGTTCCTTGAAAACGTCTGCCTGCGCCGAGAGCGCGGTGTAGCCGGGTTTTGTTTCCTTGTTGCAGGCTGCAAGCGCAAACGCCATCACGAAAACTATTGAAATAATCGAAACAATAACGGTGATTTTCTTTTTCATGTTTTTACCTCGGTTTAACGCGTTAGTAATTTAGCGTAATAAAGTGTTATGAATGGATAATACCATATAAAAAAGGTTTTGTAAAGCAAAAAACAAACATTTTCAAAAAATTTTTTTGCTT
>ULVA01020679.1_pt1 | contig 14377 bp, 9 predicted proteins | sample 1958811 | NCBI WGS metagenome assembly ULVA01 (sample SAMEA4835768, study PRJEB28245) | human gut metagenome | biome: gut microbiome; material: fecal sample | place: Denmark | collected 2008
AAGCACATGGAGGAAAGAGTCCTTTTGCAAAGTAATTGCTCTCTTTATCGGGTTACGACAAAAGAAGAGCTTGACTCTTTTAGCTGTGGTGATGAAGATCTTGATGATTTCTTTCACCAGGAGGCTTGTCTTTATGATGGGCAATTATTGGGAAAAACATATTTCTTTGCCACGGAAAAAAGTGGTAAGGATGAAATCGTTTGTGCCTTTACATTGGCAAATGATAGTATCAAGGCTGCTTTGATTCCGAATGCTTCAAGAAACAAAATACAGAGAAAAATTCCTAATTCCAAAAGAACAAGAAGTTATCCTGCAGTATTGATAGGAAGACTTGGAGTTGCGAAGAATTTTCAAGGTACTAATGATGGTATTGGCTCACAAGCAATTGACTATATCATATCTTGGTTTTTGTTACCTGATAATAAGACTGGTTGCCGTTTTATTGTGGTTGATGCCTATAACAAGGAAAATGTATTACGTTTTTATGGAAAGAATGGCTTCAAATTCTTGTACTCAACAGAAGAATTAGAGAAAGAAGCAAATCATATTTCTGATGATGAACACTTAGAGTCAAGGATGATGTATCTTGACTTGTTGGGCTATATAAGATAAAAAACAAGAGGTAATCTTTAGGATTCTTCTTAACTCTTTTCTGGCCCACAGATCTCTCAGATTAACACAGATGGGGCAGACGTGAAGTCTGCTTATATCCAAAGAATTGGCTGAACTAAAATATACTTATCGGCATAGCCCAATCAATGGGCTATGCTGATGAGTTTTCTATCTGAATATATTGGTATCACTGATTACTATTTCCATTAGGCAAGAACGAAATTATGTAATACTTCCTCTGTCGTTTTGTTGAGTAAGACGGCAACTTTGGATTCTGTAATCAAACCACTTGGCAGGGCACGATAGATAAGGTTTTCGAATCTGGTGCTGTGCTCGTCATCAATGATGCTTTTCTCTTATTCTTCTGCCAGTTCTTTCATCGCATCGTTTAATGTGTTGAAAAGAACGTTGATGTTTTCTTCTTCATTCTTGCATGCCTCCTTGAAGAGGGCAACAGGATCTTCGGTGCTGCTCTTGAGCGGAGTCTCGTTGAGCAGGATGTTGACATTGTTCAGCAACATGCCGTGAAGGGTAGGCATGTGGAGCTGGTGCTGTTCGCCCTCCTTGCTGCCACACTTCAAGCCTGCTGCGTATGCCTTTACGATGATGCGGACCAGGAGATGGATGGCCATCGGCTCGTCGGCAAGACTGATGAGAATGCCGTGGGTATAATCGCGTACATGCTCTTCAAGAGTGGTAAACTTACCTTGAAGAAGCCAGGTGAAGTTGCGCTTGTATTCTGATTCCATCGCCTTGTAAAGCTGGTTCGATTTGCAGGCTATGCGCAGGTAGTCGAGCATGGTTGGCTCAAAGGTCGGGTCAGCCTGTTTCATGCTGTCGAAGTTCTTCTTCATGCGCTCGTTGGCTTCCTCGGCAGTCTTGTAGTTGAGGCGTACGAGGGTAGAGAACATGATGTCGAAGAAGTATTGGTTTACCTCGCCATAGTGCTCCAGCATCATCTGCTTGATCTGTTTCGGGTCGTTCTTCTTGCTGAAGTCATTGCCTTCGATGGTAGCATCGATGATGCCACGTGCGTAAGCTTCGAAGAAACCTCTTACAAATGCAGCTACTGCCTGATAACTGTTGATTCTTTTGCTCATTTCTTGTCTGTGTTTATTGGGCTGTTCCTGTTTGGAAATAACAGCTTCTTATTCAAAAGTCTTAAATTCATACCCCTGTTCCTTGAGCCATTCTATGGCCTGAGGGAGCGCTGTCTTCAGCTTTTCAATGCTCTTCAGCGAGTCGTGGAAGGTGATGATGCTGCCATTGCGGGCATATCGCTTCACATTGTTCACCACATCTTCTGCCGTCATCCATTTGGAATAGTCGCGCGTCACCACATCCCACATGATGACCTTGTAAGTGCGGTGCAGCCACCAATACTCACTTGGTCGCATCCAGCCGTGAGGTGGACGGAAGAGATGGGCATGGATGATATCGTTCGCCTTATTGGTGTTGAGCACGTAGGAGATGACACGGTGCTTGAAGGCACCGATATGATTGAATGTATGGTTGCCAACCTGATGACCCTCTGCCACAATCTGGTTGTAGAGGTCATGATGGCGCAATACATTCTCGCCTACCATAAAGAAAGTAGCCTTGATATTGTACTTTCTCAGGGTCTCTAAGATGAATGGAGTTGACTCTGGAATCGGACCGTCATCAAATGTAAGATAGACTGAATGGTCTTTCTTGTCCATTCTCCAGATGGCCTTTGGATATAACCATCTGAGCCATTTGGCTGGTTGCTCTATGAACATGGATAAAACAGGTTTATATGAATAATGAAAAGTTTGGTGTCGTGTTTCGCGACACCAAACTTTTTTCTATTTTTTACTGATTGCCTTCCGGCATTCTGCCACCTCTGCCATGATAGAGACGGTAGAGGTTGTTGAGCTGCTTCTCATACTTCTGCTCCAACTGTGGACTCACCATTCCGGCAGCCTCGCAGATGCTCTGCATGATCATGATCTGACGGATGCAGTCGTGCTCTGCCTGGAGGAAACGGTCGTTTGGCAGCGAGAGATAGTAGTTGAGGTATTGTGAAGCATTCTTCCATACCGCTTCTATATATTCCTTGCCCTTGGCTTTCTGACCGGTCATCAGCCAGCCGCGAGCCATATCCAAGCCACCGCTCATGTAGTCGAGCGTAACATTGTAGGCAGGAATCTCGGTATCAGCCTTCTTCAGAATGTTGATAGCCTTCTGTTTCTTGCCTTCGGCGATGAGCTGGAGGGCTGTCTGGGCGAGCAGGCGACGGTGGGTATAACACATACGCATGGTTGTCTCGTCGATGTAGAGTCCCTTCTGCTTCAGGTTGCCGAACTTGAATCGGGTCATGATGTTGTGATAAGCCTTCTCTGTATCAAAGTTCTTGGCACCTGGCTTGTTGGTGGTGAACGGAGTGATACGGTTCACAAGTCCCTCCTGTACGAAGTTGTCGCCGAGGTTCATATAGTTCTCTTCGCCTACGGTGAGTGCTACGTAGAGCGGACGGGTCCAGTTGCACTGTGCCAACATTTCGAGCATCATGAGGTCGCCCTTGTAGAGTGCGCTCTTGCCGGCAAGCGAGATGACCATCTTGTCTGGAATAGAATCTGATGCCATCATCATGCCGCTCTTCTTTACAGCCTCCTTGTCGATGGTGACATAGAGGGTATCTGTAGGGATGAAGTGCATGTCAGGGTTCTTGCTGCGTACCCAGTTCTTCAGGATGTTCTTCAGCTCGAAAGGCTCATCGCCAAACTGCTTCTTGGCGTTCTCCGGATCCTGCTTGTAGAAGTCGAGAATCTGCTTCTTTGCTTCAGGCTCAACAGATACATATTCGTTGGTACCTGAACAGAAGTCGAGACGTGGCCAGGTGATTGGCACAGATGGTGAGTTGTATGCAGGACGCATCATCTGGTCGATATACCAGTCGGTCTGCAGGTAGCTCAGGTTACATACGCGGGCATCTGTTCCAACGCCTTCTACCTCCTGGTTGTACCAGAGTGGGAAGGTATCGTTATCACCATTGGTAAAGATGATAGGGTTGCCCTTCTCCTGGAGTGACATCAGGTAGTTCTGACCGAAGTCACGGCAGGTGTAACGGTTTGATCGGTCGTGATCATCCCAGGTCTGTGATGCCATCTGGATAGGTACGAGAAGTGTGATGACTGCTACGATGGCTGTTACGGCAGTACCGCTGAGCTTCATCTTGCGCTTCAGGATGTCGATGATGGCGAGTACGCCGAGACCGCACCAGATAGCGTATGCATAGAATGAGCCGGCATAAGCATAGTCACGCTCACGTGGCTGCATCGGTGTCTGATTCAGGTAGATGACGATGGCAAGACCTGTCATGAAGAACAGGAAGAATACAATCCAGAACTGCTGGATTCCGATAGGGAGGAGCACTTCCTCTTCCTTGCCGTTCTTCATTACCTTCTTCTTGCGGGTATACCAAGCCTGCCAGAAAAGTCCGATGAGACCGAGAATCAGCGGCATGCAATAGAATACATTGTGGCCCTTGTTCTCCTTCAGGTCGTCTGGCAATTTGCTCTGGTCGCCATATAGTGAATCATCGATGAATGAGAAACCGGTAATCCAGTTTCCGTGCTCTGGCTCACCATTGCCCTGGATGTCGTTCTGACGGCCGGCAAAGTTCCACATGAAGTAGCGCCAGTACATGAAGTTGCACTGGTAAGAGAGGAAGAAGCGGATGTTGTCGAACTGTGACGGCATCTTCACCATCATACTCTCTCCGCAGCGGTCGTAAGGAATCTCTGTGCCTTCTACACCGCCCATCCAGTCTTCGTATGCCTGGGCATGAGCCGAACTGTACATACGAGGGAAGAGCATGTTCTGGGCATAAATATACTTATTCTTGTGACTTACTACGAAGTAAGAGTCCTTCTCATCAGCCGAAGCCTTCTCCTTGCGCTGGTAAACCGGTGCGCCTTCCTTCATGACAGGCTTGCACATGTTTCCGTCTACTTCGAGGGCTACCTGTGATGTATAAGCCTGGCCATAGAACAGAGGGCGGTCGCCATACTGGTCGCGGCTCAGATAACTTCCCAGGGTAAAGATGTCCTCAGGAGAGTTCTGGTCCATAGGAGGGTTGGCAGAAGAACGGATCACGATGAGTGCGTAGCTGGAATAACCAATCATCAGCATCAGCATGCAGAGCAAGGCTGTGTTCTTGACGCGTGATGAGATGAGCGGCAGGAGCTGCATCTTCTTCTTGGCGATGCCAGTAGATTCGTCAACGCCTGTTACTACCTCCTGCTTGCGCTTGTAGCCGAGTACGAACCAGAGGATAACCAGCACGATGATGCCGGTAATGGCAGCTGTCCAGCCATATCCGTAGAATGGGATGCCGAGCATGCCGAAACCGAGAACGAAGGCGATATTCTGCTTCTTCTCGTTCTTCTCAGATGCATTACAGGTCTCGTAGATGCCCCAAATGACAGAGGCTACAAGACAGATGATGTATACGATTTCACCGGTATTGAACGGACAGCCGAGGGTGTTGACAAAGAACAGCTCGAACCAGCCGCCTACGGTGATGATACCTGGAACCACACCATACAGTACGGCTACCACTACGAGGAATGAAAGGAACAGCGCCAGGAGTGAACCCTTGAGGTTGGCATGTGGCACCTTCTTGTAGTAATAAACCAATACGATGGCTGGAATACAGAGCAGGTTGAGCAGGTGGACACCGATACTCAAACCGGTCATATAGGCGATGAGCACAAGCCAACGGTCGCTATGAGGCTCGTCAGCATGGTCTTCCCACTTCAGGATGAGCCAGAATACCACAGCGGTAAAGGCAGAAGAGAACGCATAAACCTCACCCTCGACAGCAGAGAACCAGAAGGTATCGCTGAAGGTGTAGATGAGTGCGCCCACCATACCGGATGCCTCGATGGCAATCAGCTTGCTGGTGGTCAGTTCTTTCCAGTCGCTGATGACGAGTCGGCGAGCCAGGTGGGTGATGGTCCAGAAGAGGAACATGATACAGACGGCGCTCAGTAGGGCGCTCATCGTATTTACCATCTTGGCTACCTGGGTAGTGTCGCTGGCGAAATGTGTGAAGAAATTGCCTAAAAGCATGAAGAATGGTGCCCCAGGTGGGTGACCGATCTCCTGCTTGTAAGCAGTCGTAATAAACTCAGGACAGTCCCAGAAACTGGCTGTCGGTTCAATTGTGGAACAATAAGTGAACGCCGCAATGATGAATGCGACCCATCCGAAGATATTGTCCACTAATCTGTACTGTTTCATTATTGTTTAAACTTTAATGTATTATATTTCTTTCTGAATGCTTTCTCTGTTTCTGAATGCTTTCTCCGTGCCTTTCAAGGAAGGCACATTCCAATTGCAAAGATAATAAAAAGATGAGATAATATGGATTTTTGCACCTGTTTTTTAGGCATTATTATATAATAAGCCTATACATTTAAGAAATGCTCTTCCAGTTTCTCTCTCGGCATATCTGCCGTATCGTGGTAGTGGAGATGATGATTTACGCAGGCGATGTGCTTTACGTTATTGAGCACTTCGGCTACATCATGGCTTACGATGATAATGGCGCACTCCCGGTTGATCTGTTCCAGCATCTCGTACATCTGCTTCTGGAAACGGCGGTCGATGTAGGTGTTAGGCTCATCCAGTATCACTACATCGGGTTTGGAAACAATGGCGCGGGCGAGGAGTACTCGCTGCAACTGTCCGCCGCTCAAGGCTGCGATATGGCGGTCTTTCAACTCCGTGAGCTGCATCTGTTCCAAACAGTCGAGTACCTGCTGGTGCTGTGCCTGGGTGTATCTCGAAAAGAGACTTTTGGTCTTGCTGAGTCCTGAGAGTACCACTTCATAAACGGAGATAGGAAACTGTTTGTCGAGATGGTTGTATTGGGGCAGATATCCCATGCTGATTTCCCTTACTTCCTCCCCGTCTTTATAAAAGCGGATGCTGCCGTCTGTGGTTTTCATCAGTCCCAGGATGAGGCGCATGAGGGTTGTCTTGCCACCACCGTTGGGACCGATGATGCCAAGATAATCGTCTTTGTAGACGGTGAGGTTGATATCGTGGAGCACCTCCTTGCCTTCATAGCCAGCAGAAAGATGCTCGATTTTTATGATTGGAGTCATATTATTGTAGTTTTTACTTCCCAACAACGATTTTCTTGCCTTGTACCGCTGCTGCCGCTTCCTGCATCGCCCAGTTCCAGTCGCCCTGCAATGGATTGATATTCATTGGCTTGGTGTGGCTCTCGTTGATGAATGTTGTGGTGTTGCGGTTGGCAAATTCTGCCTGTATCAGGCAGAACTTGATCTTTTCTTTTCTGGCTCTCTCTATGAGGCTCTTCAGCTGGGAGGCACTAGGCTCCCTGCCTTCTTCCTCAATGGCAAGCTGCTCCAACTGGTAGTCGCGGGCAAAATAAGTGAGGATAGGATGATAAATCACAAACTTGCGAACCATCTCGGGATGATCCTTGAAACCCTTTCTGATGGTGCTGTCTCGCTTGTCGATGATCTTCAGCAGCGACAGATAGTTCTTCTCAAAGAATGCCTTGTTCTTCGGCTCCAGATTGCAGAGTGCCTTGAAGATGTTGCTGGAGATGATGCGGGCGTTTTTGCAACTCATCCATACATGCGGGTCAATGTTGCCACCCGGTGTCTTGGCAGACGTGATGCCTGTGGAGGTATCTATCACCTTCATGTCAGGAGCATTGTCCTGCAGCTTCTTCATCCAGGTCTGTTCGAAACCGATGCTTCCCACTTTCAGATAGAGGGCACTCCTGGAGAGTTCCATCATCTGCTCGGCGTATGGCTCGTAAGTCTCCGGGTTGTTGCCGTTGGATACCATCACGTTGACATCCACCTTATCTCCGGCAATCTTATCAACGAAAAACTTGTAGGGAGGGATAGTTACGGTAACAGCAGGTTTGCCATCGCTGTTGGCGACAGATTCCTTTCCGTTACTTTCTGCGGTGTTACCTTTCTGCTGGCTGCCTTTACAGCCCGCGAAAACCACACATAATATAATAAGGTATAAATACTTTCTCATAAGCAGTCAATCTATATGAATCAATTCTTTGTTTTCTTTGCAGCTTGTTTAAAAGATGAAACTGAGTCCGTAAACCAGCAGTACATATCTCAACACCTTTCCGATGGTGATGCTGATGACAGAAATCACGATGTTGGCTCTCGTCAGTCCCAAAACGATGGTGATGGCACTTCCCAACAGGGGCAGGAAGGCGAAGAACCCCATCCAGGCTCCTCTGTCGGCCATGAAATGCTGAGCCTTGTCAAGACTCTCTTTCTTTACATGCAGATATTTCTCTATCCATTCCAGCTTGCCCATCCGTCCTACGCCATAGTTGAACATAGAACCGAGCACATTGCCGATGCTTCCATACAGTACGAGCTGGATAGGTTCCAGTCCGGCAGCCTGTAAGCCCGACATGACCACCTCGCTGCTGAAGGGAAAGAAACTGCCGGCAAGGAAGGCTGATACCAGCATGCCCCAATAGCCCCAGCTCATTAAGAAATCTATCATCCAACTCATAGTAATATGCTCTCTGGTACGAGTATGTTGTAAGCCATGATAAGTACCAGCATGATGAGCAGCAGGATGAAGGAGATGTTGGTAAACTTACCTCTGGTGAATGTGATGAAATGGGCGATAAGCGGTGCTGTATTCACAATCAGGATGCCGCCCAGTTCCTGTATATGTTGAGGCTGGAGGACGATGAAGATGATGCAGGCAACCGATATCATGATAAACGTTTCGTAGATCATGCGGGTGCGTATCTTATCACCGTAGCTGGTGCGTATGAAGTGGATGGAACCGATGATGGTGAGCAGGGTAACGAAACTCAGGTTCAGAACCTGATGGTCGGTAACCTGCGAATAATCAAAGAGTTCGCTGTAGTTGATGAATTCGCAGAAGTGGTCAGCCAGCCCCTGTATGTTGTCGGTATAGAAGAAATAACCGGCTGCAAACCAATAGGGCGCGATGAGACCTACCAGGGATGCAAAGAATGTCTTTACGCTAAACGAGAGGGTAAACACCATCATCATGATCCACAGTATAGGCATGAAATAGCCTATCTGCACGAAAATCATCGATGCCAGACCGATGCAGGCAAAGGCGTAGAAAGTCCAGCCTGTTGAGCGTTTATCCTGATAGCAATTCCAGATAATGAGATAAAAGGCGATGAAACACATCGTCACAATACTGCTTTTTAAAGAGAGGTGGGGGAGTCCTGTCATCGTCAGTAATGCCAGAAAACTGCAGGATACCATTCGGCTGTAGGTACGCATGAGGGCATTACGGTTGTTCAGTTCCACCATCAGCAGGGTAGACATGGCTGTGAAAGCAAATTCTACCCAGATATTGGATACCAATAAACCTACTGCAACCCAAACCAGCGTGGCAAGGGTTGCAGTAATAGGTAAAGAGTAGCGGCTAGCCGCTACTCTATTTTGAAAAGTTTTCTTTCTTAACATCTAATTCAACATTAAAAAACTAAAGGTCCTGTCCGATATCAGAACGGAAGTACTTGTCGGTGAACTGGATCTTCTGTGCCTCAGCAAAGCTCTTCTTCAAGGCTTCTTCCTTGTCCTTGCCATAGCTGCTTACACAGATGACACGACCACCGTTGGTTACTACCTGACCATCCTTCATGGCTGTACCGGAGTGGAATACTACTGAACCTTCTACATCGTCGATGCCATGGATAGGATAACCCTTCTTGTAAGCCTCAGGATAACCGCCGCTTACGAGCATCACGCAGACTGCTGCACGCTCATCAAACTCGATGCTGCGCTTGTCCAAATCGCCTGCTGCTACACCCTCGAAGAGATCCACGATGTCGCTCTTCAGGCGGAGCATCACGCTCTCTGTCTCTGGATCACCCATACGGCAGTTGTACTCGATGACCATAGGCTCGCCTTCAACGTTGATCAGACCGAAGAAGATGAATCCCTTATAGTCGATGTTCTCCTCAGCAAGTCCTTCTACGGTAGGACGGATGATGCGCTCGTCAACCTTCTGCATCCACTCCTTGGTAGCGAATGGTACAGGGGTAACGCTACCCATACCGCCAGTGTTCAGACCGGTATCGTGCTCGCCGATGCGCTTGTAATCCTTAGCCTCAGGCAGAATCTTGTAGTTCTTGCCGTCGGTCAATACGAATACAGAGCACTCAATGCCGCTGAGGAATTCCTCGATGACTACGCGTGCAGAAGCGTTGCCGAACATACCGCCGAGCATCTCCTTGAACTCTTTCTTAGCCTCTTCCAGGGTAGGGAGGATGAGAACGCCCTTACCGGCGCACAAACCGTCAGCCTTCAATACATAAGGAGCCTTCAGTGTCTCCAGGAATTTCAAGCCTTCCTCTACGTGCTCGCCGTCGAAAGTCTCATACTGGGCAGTAGGGATGTTGTGGCGCTTCATGAACTTCTTGGCGAAGTCCTTGCTGCCTTCCAGTACGGCGCCAGCCTTTGATGGACCGATGACAGGGATGTTCTGGGTGCGAGGATCGTTCTTGAAGTCATCGTAAACACCCTTTACCAATGGGTCTTCCGGACCAACTACCACCATATCAACGCCATTTTCTACTGTGAAGTTCTTGAGCGCCTCAAAGTCGTCTGCCTTGATATCTACGTTCTCGCCGACATTCTGTGTACCGGCATTACCAGGAGCGATGAAGAGTTTCTCACACTTTTCGCTCTGAGCGATTTTCCATGCTAAGGCGTGCTCGCGGCCACCGCCTCCTAACAATAAAATTTTCATTTGCTGTAAGTTATTGTTTGTTACTAAACTTTCGCAAGTAAGCCCCACACGCCCTGAAAGGGCAGAAGCCCCTAGCCCAGGGCATCGCCCTGGGTAATTACGGACGCAAACCTGTCGCCCTGTAAGGGCAAAAGCTTTAAAACTCCAGACAAAACATAAAGCTTTTGCCCTTACAGGGCGCCTTACTGATTGCCATTATACCCAGGGCGATGCCCTGGGCTAGGAGCTTTTGGGCCTTCAGCCCGTTCTTGAACCACTTGCGAAACTTGAATTTGTTATTTCAAATAATCGAAGAAATAATTGCTGATGCGCTCATGCAGATGAGTGCTCTGATGACCTCTCATGTTGTGAGGCTCGCCAGGATAGACGAAGAAGTCTGGCTGGGTGCCTGCTGCGATGCAAGCCTTGAGGAAGGTGAGGCAGTGCTGTGGCACTACAGTCACATCGTTCAAGCCCTGGATAATCTGCAGCTTGCCCTTCAGATTCTTTGCCTGATAGAGCAGAGAGGTCTTCCTGTAACCCTCTGGGTTGGTCTGTGGGGTGTCCATATAGCGCTCGCCATACATCACCTCGTACCAGTGCCAGTCGATTACCGGACCGCCTGCTACGCCTACCTTGAACACATCAGGGTGGTTGGTCATCAGTGAGATGGTCATGAATCCGCCGAAGCTCCAGCCGTGAACGCCAATCTTGTCAGCATCTACGTAAGGCAGGGTCTTCAGATATTCCACACCCTTCATCTGGTCTTGCATCTCAATCTGTCCGAGCTGGCGGAAAGTAGCCTGCTCGAAAGCCTTGCCACGGTTCTCGCTTCCACGGTTGTCGAGGATGAAGAGCAGATAGCCCTTTTCTGCCATGTAGGTTTCCCAACCACGGCTAGAGTAGTTCCAGCGGGCATCTACGTTGTGGGCATGAGGTCCACCATATACATATATAATGGTAGGATACTTCTTGTTTGGATCGAAGTTTACCGGTTTCACCATTCTCCAGTAGAGGTCTGTTTCGCCATCGGCAGCCTTGATGGTACCGCAGCTGTACTCAGGCACATTGTAGCCCTTCCAAGGGTTCTCGGCTGTGAAGTAAGCGGTGCGCTTGCCGTTCTCGGTATTCACGAGGGCAATCTTGCGAGGCACGGTTGGGGTAGAGTAGTTGTCGAAGACATACTGTCCGTTCTCGCTCAGGGTAGCGTTGTGCCATCCCTTGCCGCAATCATCTACCAGCGTACGCTTGCCGGTTTTTGTATCTACGGCAAAGATGTTTCTCTGGATAGGCGATTTCTCGTTGGATGCGATGATGATACTCTTGCGCTTGGTGTTGAAACCGAGCACTTCCATCACTTCCCATTTTCCGGAAGTCAACTGCTTGATTTCGAGTGATTCCGTATTGCTTGCCATGCGGCTTCCGTGCTTGCCCAGGGTGCAGAGGTAGAGGTGGTTGTAGCCATCCTTGCGGCTCTGCATGATAAAGCTGTTGCTGTCCCAAGGCAGGAACTGGATAGGATGACATGGTTCTACATATTTCTCATCGGTCTCGCGATAGAGCTCGCCAGTCTTCTCGCCGGTCTCTGCGCTGTAGGCGGTAAGACGGCAGTCGTTCTGGTCGCGGTTCAGTTCGAACATATAGATGGTCTTGCTGTCCGGACTCCATGCGATGTTGGTGAAGTAGCGGTCGGTTGGATCGCCAGCCTTCAGATAGATGGTCTTGCCGGTCATGCAGTCGAACACGCCTACGGTTACCTTGTGTGATGTCTCGCCAGTCATCGGATACTTGTCTGGTGCAGGAGTAGCAATGCAACTCTGTGTTTCAGGATGATTGAAACCGATTTCCGGGATGTCGACCTGCGGATAGTCGGTTACCATACTCTGGTCCATGCGATAGAAGGCGAGCTGTTCGCCGTTCGGACTCCAGAAGGTTCCCTTGCTGATACCGAACTCATCGCGATGAACACTCTGTCCATAAACAATTTCGCGGCTTCCGTCCTTTGAGAGTTGGAAATCGTGAGATTTCTTCTCTTTTGTCAGGGCGTTGCTGGTTACATCGAAGGTACGCACATAGAGGTTGCTGCCCTTCAGATAGGCGAAGGCGTTCTGCTGGGCGTTGGCCTCCAGGAGGTTCTCGCCGTCAGCAAAATCCATCTCGCTCAGCAGCTTATGCTTCTTGAAGTCTACGGTATAAGTCTTGCTGCCGTTGCTTACCATCACGATGCTCTTGCCTGCAAACGGGAAGAGAGCATTGTAGAGGGCTCTTACCTTGATGTCCTTGGTAGGAGCAATCCACTGGTTGATGTCATTGATGCCGAAGAGTTTGGTCTCCTTGCCTGTCGTCTTGTTGACGAGATAGCAGGCATCCACATCCTGGCGAACGAGTTCATTGCCCCACCAGGTACACCAGCGGTTCTTAGCCACCATGTTACGATAGTTGTTGCCGCCGAAGTTCAGGTCTTCCAATGTAAAGGTTTTCTCGCCTTTCTGAGCAGGAACCACGCCCTGAGCCTGTAAGTCGGTTGCATTCATAGCCATCATAATCATAGCAGCAAAAGATAATTTATAAATTGAATTCTTCAGATTCATTATATTCTTTACTTTATCGGGTTTACCACCCATGCGTCGTGAAACACGACGTATGGGTCGATATGTCTTTAATCCTCGTCGTCGAAGTCAACGCTGAAGTTCTTCTTGCCTCCGCGCTTGCCTCCGAAATCACGGCCACCACGTTTGTCGCCCTTGAAGCCACCACGCTTGTCGCCTTTCTCGAAACGCTTTCCGTCGCGCTTGCCACCGAAGTCTCTGCCACCCTTGCGGTCGCCCTTGAAGCTACGGCTTCCACGCTTGTCATCGTCGTCATCATTGCGTCGACCGCCACCGATACGTGAACGGCCGCCCTTATGGAACTCAGCACGCTTCTTCTCGAAGTCTTCCAGACGGTGAGTATGGAACTTGAAAGAACGGATATCGTCCTCCTCGTTTTCTGTCTCCTCGCTTACACGCTTTTTGAATTCACGCTCCTTCTTGAAACGGTGCTTCTGAGCCATCTCGCTCTTCTCGCGCTCAGTCTTCACGATGCCGCCTTCAGAACGGAAGTCCTTCATCTTGCCGTCGAACATCACATACTTGCGGAATTCGCACTCCAAGCTTCCATTGAATACAGGAATCTTGATAGATGGTTTCAGACCAATCTGCTCGAAGCACTCCTCGCGGTAGCTCAATACCCAAGCCTCGTTGCCGGCAAAAGCCTTCTTGAAGCGCTCACCTATCATCTTGTAGGTGTTCAGGAGGTTAGGGGTAGAGATGCGCTCGCCGTATGGAGGGTTCATCACGATGATGCTCTTCTCTGCTGGCTGGGTGAAGTCCTTGAAGTCCTGCTGGGCGATGGTGATATCCTTGCTCAGTCCGGCAGCACGAACGTTGAGATTAGCTGTATTGACAGCCTTCATGTCAACATCGTAACCATAGATATGGTGCTCGAACTCGCGCTCCTGAGAGTCGTCGTTATAGATCATGTCGAAGAGATCCTGGTCAAAATCGTTCCACTTCTCGAAGGCAAACTCCTTGCGGAATACACCTGGAGAGATGTTGCGGGCGATGAGGGCAGCTTCGATGGCGATGGTACCTGAACCACACATAGGGTCGATGAAATCGCATTCGCCCTTCCAGCCGGTCATCAGAATCATACCTGCAGCGAGAACCTCGTTCAGAGGAGCCTCTACCTGCTCCTGGCGGTAGCCACGGCGGTGCAGACTCTCACCACTCGAATCGAGACTCAAGGTGGCATTGTCTTCTGCAATGTGGATGTTGAGGCGGATATCCGGGTTAGATACGCTGATATTTGGACGTGTACCCTGCTTCTCGCGGAACCAGTCAACAATCGCATCCTTTACCTTGTAGGTTACGAAGCGTGAGTTGCGGAACTCCTCTGAGTAGACTACTGAGTCAACGGAGAAAGTCTTCTTCACGTCTAAGATGTCATCCCACTTGAT
>ULVA01018544.1_pt1 | contig 14311 bp, 10 predicted proteins | sample 1958811 | NCBI WGS metagenome assembly ULVA01 (sample SAMEA4835768, study PRJEB28245) | human gut metagenome | biome: gut microbiome; material: fecal sample | place: Denmark | collected 2008
GATATGCTCCGTTTGCCAGAGCCTACCCAAGTCCTGCTTCCTTGTTCATCTGTCTATAAACATCAGAGTATTTCATTGTATCCCTTTATTACGTATACATTAATTCAGTATCGAGTACAGAGCCTGTGCAAATCCGGCAGTATTGGCAACCTGACCTCTTACAGGCTAAGGCAGCCCCATCACGGAACCGACCACATCTGTAAACATACCTGCCAGAGAACCCTGAACAAGACTCTTGACAGCTTTATCTGTAACACCCTCAAATCTGAGCTTGGTATCGAACTTGTTGACAGCGCTGTCATAAATGCTGCCAAGCGTCGTCTAGTTACCGTATGCTTTAGCTGCTGTGATAATAGATGTGCCAAGATTGCGCTAATACGGTGAATCCTTTAGGTATGGATTATGCTGGATCATGCTGACAACTGTATTTGGATTCAGTGTCTGCGAGAAATCTATCTGCGGTTGATATCCGTCAGCCTACCATAAAGAAGCAATCTTCTTGAGTGTGGCTTTCTTCTTTACAGCCCATGAAGTGAGTCCGTAGTAAGGCTGACCTGGAGTGACGTTCATAGCCAGAGCAATAGCAGCCGGAGTCAGACCAAGCATCAGAGGCAGACCATGCTTGCCGACCCATGAGTTCTACATCTAGTCCAGGCCCTATTCCATCTACGCAGGACGTGTTCCAAGAGCCGCGTTAATTCTGGGATCTCTTCCCAAATGTTTCAACAGCTTGTTAACAGGGCGCTTAAGCATATAAGCAGCAGGCAATCCAATACCTGCGAGCAGTAAAGACTGCCCTAAGGGACTCTTCACCTTACTCTGGTAGCTCTATACAAGATTGGATATTGGATTTGATTTCGGTAGCTAGTTCACGCGTAATGTCCTTCCTGTTGTCTGCGCATATTCATCTGCACAGCCTAGTCAAGCATCTGCTGGAACCTGGCATCCTTATAGTTAACCTGCGGTGTCTATGCGCGTCCGCTAAATAGGCTGTAAAGTAAAGGAAGCCCTACGAGAAGACCTGCACCAAGGCCGACAGTTCCCCACAGACCAGGTTTGGATCCGAACAAGTTCTGGAACTACTTGGAGTAACCCTTGGACATTCCCCACAGCTTAATAGCCTGCGGCAGGTTATTGATAGGATCTTTCCATATCTGCTACTTCACTCTGGGATATATCTGGTCGTACAGCTACTTGCCGAGCTTCGACACATCTTCACCTGCGTGCTGCTGCAACATGAGTAGCTTCTATGCGTATCCTATAGGATCGTTGGTGGAAGCTATCTGCTTCTTGATGTTCCGCACATATCTGTCTTTCATACCTGCAGCTATCTAAGCGGTATACTGGTCGGAATCATGCTGCAGATTATTTTGCGCAAGCCATTTATTGTACTCATTCTGTCCCTGCACCATCTGCTGCAGCTGAGTCAGATCCGTGTTATCTCCAACAACCTGCTGTACAACCTGATTGCGCATCTACGGAGACCACTTGGCTTTCAGCGCCTATGCGCCTACAGCGCCCTGCTGGTTGCCGTATCGCAGCTGCTCCAGTATCTGCTGACGCTTAACAGGATCTTTCTATTGCGACAACTGCTTGTAGAGCTGCATCTTCTGCTTTGTAGCGTCGACAACACCCTGCTGCACCACAGAGGCAGGAATCATTTTGCCGAATCCTGCCTGTACCAAGCCTGTATTTTGCGCTGCATACCTTGCTGCGTTGCGCTGCTACTACAGAGCGGCTATTCTAAGCCTCTGCAACTATGCTGGATCCTGCTGCGCCTGAGGCTTCATGTAATATGCTCTGTATGCCTACTACGCTGTGGCATGCACTGTATTTTTGGTCGTGTCACCATTATTCCGGATTGTCTGGCGCACATACTATGGCGTATTCTCCAGTACACGCTCAGCTGTATGGTTATTCGAATCCTACTCCAGAGTTCTGTATGCTGCAGCACGGTCCTGCTGTGTACGCTGCAAATTATAAGTATCCGGTGTTCTTCCAAGTGCGGAGTCGACAATATTATTGCCCTACGGAGCAACATCTTCAACTGAGCCTACACCAGGTATGTACATGAACTGTCCAGGAGTTCTGAATGGACGAACGAATCGCTGCATCGGGTTGTTCAGCTACTGCTGATATCTTTGCATGACAGTGCGCTGCTGTCCTGTCAGCTGTGGCATTCTGTCCAGTCTGGAAGGATCCTGCTATATTTCCTGTAAAGTGTAGTACTCTGTCGGATTCTGATTCTGAGCGTATGCATTGGTCAGACCCATGGCACCCATACCTAAGCCAAGTATCTTCCCGAATTTGCCGGGAGCTCTGAGACTGCTTCCAGTCCAGTACGCAGAGTTCAGAGTGCTCCCCCACTGTCTCGCTTTACCGAGATACTGCTATCGCTGCTACGGAGTCCACTACGGATGCATCTTTGCTACTGTCTGAGCATACACCTAAGGAGCTGCTTCAATTGCCTGGCCTGTAAGATAGTCTTTGATAAAAGTCCCTGTACCTGTGCGTAGCATACGGGAGACTGTTCCTGCAGGCTTGACGGCATTGACAGCTGTCTGCGCATCTTTGGCTGCCTTAGCTGCTGTCTGCGCAGCTCTGACAGCTTTTGCACCTGTTGCGATACCTGTAGCAGCAGCCCCGAGAACTTCTCCTCCTGCGAGAGTAGCAGCAGTCGCAGCCGCTGTAGTACCTGCAGTGTTCAGTGCCTGGCCTGCATTAAGGCTTTTCCGGGACATACCGGAGCGGTCTCTGATAAACTGCTGTCGGCGCTTCATAACATCAAGAAGAGCTTTTCTGTCGGAAGCACCATAATTGCCTTTACCCTGCTGCAGCCTGTCTATAGCTCTGTTATTCTTATAGTACTGGTTGGCATCGGCCATGTTCTGCCCGACGGCCTGTCCAAAGTTCTTCAGGTCCTGCCACCAGCCTGCAGACTTGGCGAGCGCCCTGTCAAAAGCAGCTCTTTTATCGAGGTACTGTCTTATCTTCGTCTTCATTGCGGCATCTTGGATTGTGCTACTGCCTGCGAGGCGGTCTGCTGATCAATGTTCAACAGTATCTGCTTAACCTGTGCATGGAGCTAAGGATTCTGCTGCTTAAGCTGCACAAGAGCAGCTCTGCGGGCACCGGGTCCCTGCGTAACTCCTGTGTCGAATATCTGCTGAGCCATCTGCTGTGCCTGCTGGAACAACGCCTACACACCTGCGGACTGACTGTTCTGCAGACCTGAAGGCATCGGCGGCATACCTGCTCCTGCAGGAGCTGCTGGCATAGGTGCGCCTTGCTATGCTCCCTGCTGCGGCATGTTGGCCTGCTGAACCATCTACATGTTCAGCTGTGCAGCTCCAATGCCCTATGATCCGGGAGGAGGCAATACAGAAGCAGTCATCTACATCTGCTGCTGATTCGCCTGGCTCTTTGCGGCTTCTTCTGCTTCGTAGTTCTGTTCTTCAAGTTTCTTGTTGACCTAGTCCTTGAAGTCGAGTCCTATAGTACTCAGAACAGTGTCTGTAGAGATAAGTCCGCTGCCCATCATGTTAAGGATGGTCTGTTTGTGCATGTCGTCCTAAACGAACGATGTCTTGTCAAGACGTACCGATACCTGATCGAGCAGATGCACCTAGCAGATTCTGTCTACAAGCCATCTGAGCCCGTAGTCAAGATGCGAAGTGAAGTGTATCCACTGCCGCTAAAACATTCTGAGACCCATAGATGGCGCTACTGCCTGGAATGTAGTCTGTCTGATCTACAGAGGAATTGCCATATCCTACAGAATTCTGTCCTAGTACCACTTCATCAGCTACACAGGTGCAAGCTGCTTTGCCTATCCTCCGAGCATCTGATAGTTGAGCGGGAACGGAGATACCACCCACTGAGAGGGATTCTCTCTGATCCCTTTAATGGCTTCCATAATGAAGTTCTTGACAGCGTGGCCGCTGATAGGCTGCCTGAGGTTGTCCTGACCGGCAAGAAGCTGCTGTGTCGGAGGACTGATCATTCTTATCGGAGCAATGAAGTCGGTTGCAACCGCCTAATTGAACTTATCAAGATATGCCAGTCTGAGAATGTTGTTGAAGCTGCTGAGGAACAGAGGAGTGCCCCAGCCCTTATAGAACCTGTCCATGGAAGCCAGCGTGTCTGTCCTGAGATGCAGAAACTTATCGACAGGGAACTATATGAACTTCTAGGAGAAAGCTCCTTTGAGGAACACTTTGGGTGTTGTTCTGAGATATACAGGATCGCCCTACACGATAGCATTCTTGATGTGCGAAGGCATCTTGTACAGATATGTGTACTAACCTGTAAGCTAGTTGAACTTGAGCTGTATATCTCTCGGAGAGTAGATCATGAACCGGATCTTGCGTCCGAGCTAGTCGCTGGTGATTTTGTCAACCATCAGAAAAGTGACCTTTTTGCCGCACTTAGGACACACGCCTTTGCACTATCCGTCCCACTGAAAATCTACTTTCGGTACCACTTTATCCATGGCTACCACGAACTTACGACATTCAGGACAGCACAGTGTCCGGTTGATCACAGGCATCGCATATACGAACACATTGCCCATTGTGGCAAGCTCCTAGCCAATGCGTATCAGAAGCTACAGCAGATTGTAACTGTCCTTGAGCAGCTCCTATGTGTGCTTGAGCGAGTCTGTGTCAGTCTAAGAGGGAGACTATTTGCTTGTTACTGTTATATCGGCAGCGAAGTATCTGACGACCTTGTTGATAGCTGTACCTATGACAGGGAATCTGTCATGCATGTACTATGCCCAGTCGAAGCACTATTTGATGGTCTTTGGAAAGAACCTGTTGGACCGTGTGCTGAAAGGGTTTGCAAGTGATCTTGTATATCTCTTCTAATACATCTAAGCTCCTTAACCGAACACTAAAGCATTTCTGAGAGATATAGCCTGTACCTGTTCCTATGTTATGCCCTGCTTCTGCTCAGATATGCGAACGAACCGACCTGCTGAATTCTTGCCTGTAAGTACATATCCCTAAGATGAGTCGGACTATACAAAAAGCAGCATTTTCCCTGGCTACACATAGGCATTGGAAAAGTCTGTCTTATGCTTCGGCTGAATGTATTTCGCCATGGTTGCTCCTGTTACAGATTAAGCAGATTGAAACTGAAAGTTTTATTTTGCGAGAAATCGGGAATGCCGTTCTTTCCCTTCTAGCTCTTGACAGCGCCTCTTGTGAGCCCATCTGTTCCCACGAAGCTTGTCTGCTATGTAGGTTCATAGTACTAACGCTATGTAACCGACTGACAGCTTACCACGAAAACGATCGAACATATCAACAGAACAGCAATCAGTATATTACGCATTTGAATCACTCCCTACTGCAACTTCCTTCATCCAGCCTTTGGATATGTTGCGCTTCTAGTTGCGTATTGCAGCTTCTCTCTAGGCGAACAGCTATGCGGACACCTGAACGCGCTATGCATCTCTCTACAGAGTAACCTGTCTGAGAAGCGGAAGCGAAGCCAGCGTATAGGAGAACTTGTTCTTCCGCCACTGATACATGTGCCTCAGCTAATGCACAACTGTGGAGAATATGCTCTACAGCCATGTGATCTGCAACTATGTCTATGCATCCTATTCAAGATTAACAGACAGTTCATGCGGCTGGATATATACAGTGTCGCTGCTCACAGGACAGAAGGCTCCGAGAATGTCCGACTACTGCATTGCCGGACACCACTTGAACTGCACAGTATCGATCTTTAACGTACGCAGCCACAGACCGTCCGTTGTTAATGAAAATTTATTGAGAGTTTCTCTTATGTACTGTTGACAAGCCTGATTCAGAGGCTGGCTGTTCTTAAGCTGAAGTATGGTAAACATAGGTATCCTTATAGACAGACGCTGGTTTCCTTGTAGTCTAAAAATAAGGAGCACGTAAATGTCAGACTCTATTTCCAACGACATAAAGTACTTGGACAACACGCTGCTTGTTGCTCAGGGCGGCGGTGTAATGTCTCCGTAGATACTTACAGGAGTATACAGAGCCTTCTAGCAGCATGGAGCTGTTCCGGGCAAGGTTCTTGCATCTTCAGGTGGCGCACTTTTCAGCGGTCTGTATTACAGCGGACATAACAGCGCATGGTTCACAGACCTCATGGAAAACAAGAGCATCTCTTAGTGGATGTAGCTTGCGCCTGTGCAGGCTGTCAAGAGCGCATACAGCAAGAGCAACTACATCATCGACAATACCGGACTCGCAAGATTCCTTCTGCAGAACATGACAATCAGTGCAATGGACCGTGTGCAGGTATCTGTCACCAGACTTGATGACTATACGAGTCACATGAAGGCTGCCACACCGACATGGGTGCTTGCAGCTACAAGTATTCCGTTTCTGTTCATGCCTGTTAAAGTCGGCCAGGAGCTGTACGGCGATGGCGGTGTGCTCAACAATATACCGTTGCCTTCAGTTCAGTAGACAGCGAAGTACGACGATGTGTACGTGGTGCTGACACCGCCTACAAAGTACACTGGCGAAGTACAGGGAATAGCAGGACTGCTGCAGCTGCTCAATGCTGTTATGGACAGAGAAGTGATGCAGCTGAAGTAGGCAGGATATCTGGAACTTCCGAATGTACACCTGATAAGACCCGCATAGAGCTACAACGGGAATCTGCTCAAATGGTCGGATGGCTTCGGTATGCGTGAAGAAGCGTATCAGCAGACAAAAGCTATATTGGAGGCGAAATGAGAAAGATACTTATTACGGTGCTGCTTGGCTGTGCTATGTATTTTGGTGCAGGCTGCATGGACACTGCAAAGTACAATTATGCTCAGGACTAGAAGTGGCTGACATAGCAGCTGCAGCAGGGAAAGATCACACAGGAACAGTACGATAAATACAGCACACAGATTGCGAAATAAAAATCCCGCGCCGGTATGGTGACGACGCGGGAAACCTTACGGAGGTACATTATGCGTTACAATGTACATCTATAGTCTAACATCACTGTGCTTCAGTCAAAGAAGAGTCCGACGCCTATGTAATGTTAAATACAGTGTTGACTGCTGAGAAAGCTTCTTCCGCCTGCTGCTTGAACTGTGCTATGTATTCCTGATCCTGCATCTGCTATGAGAGCATGCTCTGTACCGTTGCATTGAGCGTGCCCTATACAGCGAACGCCTAGTTGATCATCTGGATACCAAAGGCGAAGATCGCATTGAACTGCACTTTTGTAAGCTATAGCATTTTAGGCATTCCGTCGCACCAGCACTTCCAGTATATAGTATATGTGTCCGGTTGCGATGCAATAGCCAGCGCAAGGCTGTTGCACATAGTAATGGAATCCTGCGTGGTTTCGAATGTATAATGCTGAGAATCTCTGACGACAGTGACTCCGCCATATGCAACCTTGCATTTTTCCTGATACAGGAATTCGGTGAGCTCCTGATATGTGGCAGGAGGAATCACGAACGTATCGCCAAGCTGGTATGTCTATGCTGCCTGATACACTGTACAATTGGGATACAGGTTCTACACGTCCTGATTATTGTCGTGTATGGCAATGACTGACTGTGTTGTATTGGATACCGCGTATTTCATTGGTCACCTTGCTGTTAGTAGTTGTCAGGAAGCGAGTTAAGGCTGTTGCTGTTGCCTATTGTCTTATTGGCGGGTGCGCACTTCGTTGAAGCAGTTGTTCCTGTTCTGTTTACTGTAACACTACTGTACATGACACACAGATTGCGGAAATTAGAGTTGATCTACACGCTACCTATGTTATTATAGTTTATTGTGCTGTTAGAATTGAACTAGATAAAGCTGTTATTCATGTATAATGCATACGCCGAAGTACTCGCTGTATTAGTTCCATTAAACGTTACGTAGTTGCAGTTGCCAATCGCGAAAACCGCCCCTCCTGATGTTGAGTAACCTGTAGCCGAGCAATCCTCAATACCTACATTAGCCGTACTCTAGATACTAAACACGTCTCCGGCAGTTCCTGTCCTTGTAGCTGTAACATCATTTAGATATGCGGATACATTCCTCGCCGATACAAAAGCATGTCTGCTCGGAACTGTAACTGTACAGTGCTGGACACTACAACGAACGCTATCCTGAATCGTCAGACCTCCTGTGAAAGTCAGATACTAGCAGCCTGCAGTATTGCAGTAACTGAGAGTCACGTCGCCGGACAGTGTAACCTTGCTGGCGTTTTTTGATGTACTTGTGAGCCCCACACTTGTACGCGCTATACTTAGCGTGCCTGTATATGTGCCGTCATCGAAGGACACAGTTGTCAATCTTGACAGCGAGCCTCTGCCGTTAAGATAGTACATCAGCTGCTGTACTGTTTTAATCTATCGTGTCGCACCTACGTATATTGTTCTTGGTCCTACCAGCTGTCTTCTGTACCACAATGACCATGTTCCATTGTAGTATCTGCGCTACCATGAGTCGCCCTGATCGCTATTTGTCTGATAGTCCTACCATGTTTGTATAAGTATGCCCGATCCTGTGTGTCCCTCTACATGCAGTACACCTGCCAGCTTGGACGGATGATGTGACATAGTCGAACATGCTGCATTGGCAAGATTATAATAGTAACCCGGCGTAGTGTACGTATCAAGATCTGCCTAGGACGGAATGGCCTATCCTGTGAACATCGTACCCTGGCTTATGTTGCCGTTGGCATCTGCGGTACCCGATGTAGTAATGACCGAACGGACGATGTTCTTGCTGCCCCAAATCAACTGGCCTGCTGGAGAGCCTTTCAAATCAGTATATGTACCATTGGCTGCAGCACGTAACAGGAACCTGTATGTCGTATCGGATGCGTACTAGTCATCGTACAGCCACAGACCGCCGCCGTGTGTCGTACCGTCTTTGCCTCCCTACAGTACAAGCGTACCACCTGCTGTCGGATTGTGCACAAAGCGTCCGCTCCTCTAAATAACACCAGTCATCGTCCCGCCTGACAGTTTCAGGTACGCATCATTGTCGTCGACCTTCTATATAGTGCCGTCGCTTTTGAGGATCCTCAACCCGACACCGTCAGTACTGTCAGTACCATTGTTGTATCCATGGAATACAGTGAATGTTCCGGTAGGCGGATCGACATGCATCTAAGCGTCTGTGTATATTTTCTATGTGTTAGGCATTATGCTTCCCTCTGTATGTTCCAGCACTTGTACCACCAGTCAGGCTGACCGAGACCGATCTTGGAGCCTTCATATTTGACATACTCATTAGCACCGGACCACATTGCAGCATATAAAGCAGCCTGTGCCGGATTCTATTGTGCGTACTGTGAGTCAATGAAAGAGGCGTACTAGTCGAAGCCCCCTTTGAACTATGCGTTGCCTATGGCTCCGCCTATCTGATAGCAGACCTAACGGAACATCTGGCATGCATTGTCAAAGGCTGTATAGTCCACTGTCTCCTGTTTAAGGTAAGGAGCAAGCTGCTACGGTGTCATGTCAGTGAAGTCATGCTATTGCAGCCACTACACGCAGGTATCTACATTGAATCTGTTTCCGTCGTTCCGTGGAGGATAAACCACGGAACCGTTCTATATCTTAGCGTACATTCATACTCCTTATGCGACTGCCTTGGTGTATGCCAAATTGGCTATGTAGCTCTATCCGTCCCATCGAATAACAAGTGCATACAGCGTATTGGCGCTGTCGAAGCTTGGCGCCGAACTAACCCACACAAGATTATCTGGCAGTGAGAAACTGACAACCGTGCCGCCCATTACAAGCCACAGCTCAAATGTAGAACATCTACCTGCGCTCATGTTGGTAGAAACGAATGAGATGCTCTAACCTGATACAATAGTGTGCTTATAGATATTGTTCGCTGCAGGTGTGAACGACGCGCTGGTCTGCTCTGTAATATATGTACCGGAAGGCTATGCTCCGGGTCCGCCTGCAGCGAAGTTAACGTACCATGTGCCGCTCACACTCTTGCCTATTGCGCTCAGATTGACAGCCATATTGATGGCTGTCTGATTCCCTGTGACAGTGTACGAACCGAATTGGAGCGGATATGTTACAGATGTCTGATCGGATATGGATACAGGAGTGCCTGTTGTCGTTATGGTCAGTGTATCGTTGGAGATATCCGCCGCAGTGAACGGGTGTCTGTAGCCTGTAGCCTTAAGAGAGTTGAGGAAGTCGGTCTATGTACCTGCATTGCCGTTGCTGATCCATATCTGATACGCAGATGCTCCTGCAGTTCCCGGCTGTCCTGTGTCACCCTTTGGCAGCACTAAGTTCAGTACCTGTGAAGGTGAAGTGCCGGTAATGTTAGCTGAAGCAGTGCCGCCGGAAGAGACGGTGCCTATGGTAAGCGTATTGACGGGTCCGGGTGCTCCGGTAGCACCGGCAGCTCCCGTGTCTCCCTTGTCGCCTTTAGGCAGTACAAGATTGAGCGTCTGGTTCGGCGCATCACCTGTAATGGTTGCTGATGCAGCGCCTCCGGAAGAAACCGTTCCGATTGAAAGTGTATTGACAGGACCTGCCTGTCCCTGCGGTCCCTGTATTCCCTGTTGACCGTCGCGTCCGCAGGCAAAGTAAGCTGTCCATGTGCCGGAGAATGTATCAAGTCCGTCGTATGCGAGATACCTTGTGACTGTCAGCTTGATTCCTGTCTATGTGAACTGCAGAGAGTTCTTCTATACAGGATAGTAGTTGCCGAGAGCCGTCTTGATTCCTACGGGCAGTCCGCTGAGTATGACCTGGTTGTCGATTACCTGTGAGAAGATCTGATAAGGAATACTGAAGCTGAAGCTGTCGCTGGTAAGGCCTAGCCCGTCTCTGACTTTATCGAAGTTAAGTGCAAGCTCGCCTTCGGCAAACGAGAACTAAGCTTTATGCGGCACATTGGTAGTATACGGGTACAGTGTCTAACCCGCTACATTTTTCAAATATACATTCTTAGTGGTCGCTGCCATTGTGGCTCCTAATAAAAAGACGCAAAGGAAGAGATCCCTTGCGTCTTAGTTGTCAGTTCAAGGGAGAAGTGATTATGCAATCACCTAGTACGTGATCTGACTGGAGACAAGGCCGTTGACCTTCGTCTCAAGGGTGCCGAGAGCCGTCTGGTCAGCCTTGGTGGCGATGCTGTTCTATAACTCGGTTTTCGCAGTCGTGAACTCTGAGGACAGGACAGCGTCCGTGATACCGTAGCCTGCGAGCGTGGTTGCCTTATCGGCCTTATCCTTGATCGCATTCGTCACGTACGTTTCGGTCGCATATCCCGTGAGGTCGACAGCCGTGTCACCGATGAGTTCCCACGCGCCGTTGATGTACATGTACTCATTGTACACGTTCTGACCGGAACCTGCCGGAGACTTGAGGATCATGTAGATCGTAGTCTCACTGATGTTCTCAGTCGGGAGCTCGGTTACAATAGAACGTTTCAGAAGACCTGCAGAAGAGATCTGGGACTGGATAAACGTATCAAGGTTCAGAACGTTCGCTGCGAGCGTCTACGGATACAGAATATCGCCAGTCTGATTTTTAAGTCTGACATTAAGATTAGCCATTATATGATTCCTTTGGTTAGATTATCTAATACACAACACCTGCAACAGAGGTGATGGAGTCAAGTTGCTGCTTAACAGTTTTTCCTATATAGGCGAAAGCGGACAGCTTCACCATGCCCCATCCGAGGGACTACGGCTCCTTGCCCTTCTCGAACAGCACAAGTCCGGAGTAGTAGTCGAACACCCAGTTGCCGTCTGTTCCTGCGATCTGCGTAGTGCCATCCTACTTGTACATCTTGGCAGTGTAGCCGAGAGCCGGATTGCCGGAAGCGTCCAGCACGTCGGTGGGAGCGATAAAGCCCTGCACCGGTTTGCCGCCGTCGATGATCTGCCATGCCTGGTACTTGTTGTTCACGTTGGAGTCAGCAATGCGGCTGAGAGAGTACTTCTAGTACATCTTCATCACAGCCTGCTACCCGTTCGCGTTCGCCACGTAAAGTGCCTTCAGCTCATCGAAAGTGGCTCCGACAGGAAGCAGACCGTTCTATGCGCGAACGTCCTATGCGGATACAGTGTGCCCTCCCTTGACCTTGGACTGGAAGACGTACATGTCTTCCTGAACGCCGACCTTGGAGAACGTATGGAAATAGTTGCGGTTGGCAACGAATTTCTAGCTCATTCAAGCACCTCCTTATGCGAACGCAAGGCTTGTGAACGCCTTGGTGAATGTGTTGTTCATTCCGATGCGGAGGTAGATGACGTTGGAAGCGGCGTCTGCGAATGCGAACTGCAGCTTCGGAGCCTTAACAGTATCTGCGAACACGCGGATGCCTCCGAACGACTACGTTTTGGTGATGTCGTACCATGTGGAGCCGTCCTTGGACACTTCAATGGTGAGCTTGGCTGCATCCAGATCGCTCTATGCGAGGTTGCCGAACGTGAACGTGCCTCCGAACTTGGTACCGACAAACGTGAAGCTTCTGATGTAGTACCTGAATCCTGTGAGTCCCGAGTAATCAGGTCCTGCAGGAGTGTACGCAGAGAAGTTCTGCGTCGGATATTTGAGCTGCTTGTGCATCTGCTGCAGACCGTCGTTGGCTGCGAGGCTCTACGTACTGTCCCAAGGTGTGGCGCAGTCGGCTTTCAGCCTGTAGGTCTAGGTCTTGAAGGACTCGTTGGCCGTGGCATCTGTCGTTCCTGCTGCAAGAGTGTCGACAAGAGACGCGATGGCGTTGCTGGCTACATTGCCGGAGGTCGCATACGCATTGGTCGCATTCATGTTCACAGACAGGTTGCCTGCAAGAGACTTGCCCGTTGCGAGAGTGACAGTGGAAGCGAACGCTGTGACGTCGTTCTACTACAGCGTGTAGTCCTGCAGATGCGAAGCGTTGTATGCGTACGTCGTGTAGGAGCCGGAGACTGCAACCTTGTTGCCAGTCGTTGCAGCTCGCTTGTTGAGGTTCGCAATCTGCGCGGACGTAACATTCAGCGTCCCGCTGCTGATGTAGCTGACACCGGACACCTGAGTTGTATCGGACGAAGCAAACTCAATTGCAGGCGTCGCAACTGTCGGCGTCGTACCTGCATTGTAGAACAGCTACTCCATCTCCCATGTGAAGGCGCCCTATGTGCCGTTGTTATGCACAATCTTGAAGTGGAAGCGTCCACCCTAAGGAAGAAGCTGCTTCATGTCGAACGTGAACGTCGGCTTGCCCATGTTGCCCACAGCTGCAGGCGCATTTGTTTCTGTGCCGTAGCTGGCGATGGAGCATGTGATTCCGGCGTCGCCGGAGGGCGTAACCATTCCGTCAGAGGCAACAGCGAAGGTGGTCTGTGCTGCAACACCGGACCAGTCGATGACTTGTGCGGTGAAGGAGCTGTTCTCCTACTAGAAGTGGATATTTCCGGCTGTCGTCACAGTGACGTTCTGCGAAGAAGCCGTGGTTGCGTTGAAGCCGGAATGCGTGGAACCTGCAGCCCAGTCTCCGATACCCCACGTCTAATCGGCGGGTGTCGTCATGATCATACTCTTCGCAGTGATTCCGGAGTACGACACAGTACCGTCGGTAACGCCGTCCTTGGAGTTGAAGTTGGAGCTGTTCTGGTTCTAGCCGATACGTGCTTTGACAACGCCGTCCGCAGTCTTCTACACTGTAACAGTGCCTGCGAAGTTGATCTACGTAACTCCCTGCTAGATCATGCCGTTGTTGTACTTGATGTCAATCCCTGTCTTCGGGAGAAGCGCAGTGTCGATCTTTCCTGTTTCCTGGTCGATGAGCCCGTCCACCATAGCGAGCTTCGTCTTCGGATACAGCAAGTCCTAACCGCACTTGAGCTGTACATTCTTTTCTGCCATGTTGTATTCCTGTTTTTACATTGGCTTGTGGATACATTCAGTGCGCTCTGCATGGAGCGCATCAGAACTACTAACAAATGTACCCCGTCAAAGTGCGTTGTTGCTGGCGGCGGATGTGTCTCCGATGATGCCCATGATATTCTGATACGTGGAATCGCTCATATCTCCTGAGACACTCTGAAAGATGCCTGAAGGAAGCTTGACTGTGAGAGATGCTCCGTCCTAGCTGAATATAAGTGCAGCGCCCGGCTATACTATGGAGTTCTGAAACTTGCTGCGGTCTGTGATGTTCACATACTGCGGCAAGTCAGTGATCATATACTGAGGAAGACTCATTCTGTCACCTCCGGAAGGTACTGTATAAGTTTCGCAATATAGTTGTACGTGTCCTTGTGCGGCGTCTCCGATCCGTAGAACTACAGATTGGTTGTAATGGCGTCGTAGATGGCTTTCATCTACATTGCGACTGTAGCTTTCTAAGCATCC
>ULVA01042519.1_pt1 | contig 14138 bp, 7 predicted proteins | sample 1958811 | NCBI WGS metagenome assembly ULVA01 (sample SAMEA4835768, study PRJEB28245) | human gut metagenome | biome: gut microbiome; material: fecal sample | place: Denmark | collected 2008
GTCGCCCGTGTAGGTACGCGCTTCAGCCTCGCGTCCGTCGGGCAGGTTTATCTCCTTGACGCTGTATGCGCGCTCCGGGTCGAGTCCGCGCAGCCTCACGTTCGGCACAGGTTCCTGATAGCGCGGATGCAGGTCGTAGGCGAAGAGCACGGCGCGGCTTCTGTCCTTCGACACGTAGTTTACGGCGGCGTGGTTGCCCTCATACGGAGATATGAGCCTGTACATGTCGCCGTCGAGGATGACAGGCTTCAGGCGGTTGTAGTTCTCCACACCCTTGCGGCAGAGATTGAGGTCCTGTTCGGACATCTTGCTCACGTCTATGTCGAATCCCAGCTTGCACATGCTCGCCACGTCGAGCCTGAACTTGAGCGACGCCCCGCGGTTCCAGTCGGTCACGTGAGCCGCCATCGCCTTCACGGGGAAGAACTTAGACATGCTCCACTGTATGTATATGCGCTCGAAGGGGTCGGTGTTGTCGCTGCACCAGTATTCGGTGAAATACTTCAGAGCCTCATAGTCGCAGCGCGATCCTCCACCCGAGCAGAGCATCATCGGCACGTCCGGATATTTAGCCTTCAGTCTGCGGAGCACGTTGTACAGCCCCCGCACGTAGTCCACATACAGGTTGCCCTGCCTCTTCTTCAGGTAAGGCGAGCGTATGTTGGTGATGGGGCTGTTGCAGTCCCACTTGAAGTAAGCCACACCGGGGTTGTCGGTGAGTATCTTGTCGGCGACGCCGAACACATAGTCCTGCACCTTCGGATTGGCAAGGTCGAGCACAAGCTGGTTGCGGTAGTAGTAGGTGTCGCGCCCGTTCTGCGTTATCACCCAGTCGGGATGCTCCTCGTAGAGGCGGCTCTTGGGGTTCACCATCTCCGGCTCTATCCATATGCCGAACTTCACCCCCGCCTTCTCAGCGGCAGCCGTCAGCCCTGCGATGCCCTGCGGCAGCTTCACCGGGTTAGGCTCCCAGTCGCCCAGACCTGCCCGGTCGTTGTCGCGCGGATACTTCGATGCGAACCATCCGTCGTCAAGAAGGAACATGTCCACTCCCAGCCGTGCGGCATCCTGCATCACTCCGGCGAGCTTCTCCTGGTTGAAGTCAAACCCTGTGCTCTCCCAGTTGTTAAGGAGCGTCATGCGTGTTCCCTTTCCGTCCTTCAGCTGGTAGAGCCTTGCCCAGTCGTGCAGGTTGCGGCTTGCCTCTCCCGTACCGTTGTCGCTGAGGGTGAAGATGAACTCCGGTGTGACGAACGTCTCGCCAGCCTTCAGCCTGTAGTCGGACGCATAAGGGTTTATTCCCGGTATGACGCGCAGTCCGCCCACGTTGTCCACCTCGAACGTACAGCTGAAATTGCCCGTCCATCCTATCGTTCCGAGCAATGCCCGTCCGGCGTTCTCCTGCGCCGGAGAGCCTATGCCCAGCTCGAAGAACGGCTGCATGAACATCGCCGCGCGCGTTCCCAGCTTGGTGTCGATGGTTTTCTTTCCGAACGTGAGCTGCTGTGTGGCAGGCTGCGCCTCGCGTGCCCATTCGCCGTGATAGTTGGTGAGATAGTATGCCGGCTCGTTGAAGTAGAGCATGGTGCTCGCATATCTCCACAGCGTGATGTCCGACTTCTCCCCGTGCTTTATCTCGCTCCACGCCTTGATGACGTTCTGCCGTGTGTAGGCGGCGTAGTGGAGGGTCACCTCAAGCGGGTATTTCCTGTCGGCAAGACGTATCACCGTCTCCGTGCCTCCGTCGATGGCGCGTGTCTGCGAGTCCTTATAATAAAGATAGGTGGTCATGTCTCCGTCGGCATGCGTCACCGCCAGAGCAGGCTCGAAGAAGTCCTCTCCGCCCGAAGCCATGTACGCCTCGTGTCCCCTTTGGCTCACGCTGCCGTCTGTTCCGGTGTACACGCTCCATCCGAACCGTGAGGCGTCGTCGGCGTTGAGCAGTCGGTCGCCGAGATAAACCATGTATAGCCGTCCCTTGTCGTTCACCTGGAATATCATGTCGGTGTTGTCGGTGCTTACGCGGATGGTCTTCTGTCCGTCGGCGTCCGCCGGGAGTGCGAGTATCAGCAAGGCTGACACCATAAGTAAGAGTTTTCTCATCAGAATGTGTTTTTATAAGATTGTATTAAATAGATTTACAATAATCATAACGCACGGAGGCGTTATGATATTGTGTCTACAGGCTTATTTTATGCAACTTCACATTTCTGAAAGCCGCCGTTCCGCCTTCGGTATAGAACCGCAGCGAGTCGTATGGGCTTGTGGGGAACACAAGATTGGTCATGGCAATGCGTCCACCGTCGACGAACAGTTCCACCGAACACTTGTCTACGAATATGTCCACATGATAGGTCTTGCCTTCGCAAAGCTCCAGCGGAGCCCATGTGCCGAGCGCGAAGTCGTTCTTGTAGTTCACGGCGTTCTCAATGCGCATAGGCTTTCTGTTCTCTTCCGCACGCTGCGCGTCGGCTTTCTTCTCTATGTCGTGAGGCTCAGCGTTCAGTCCGAAGTCGGTCAGTCCGCTCTGCGTACGGTCTGTCACGATGCGCCTGTTCCTCATGTCAAGATATATGACGGTCTTTTCTCCCTTTCCGTTGTAAATCTCCAGTCCTGCAACGCCTGCCTCTCCCGGGGTTATGTCAGCCTCTATCTCGAACGCCCCGTCACATCCGGCAGCCACCGCCGCCTTGTCTTCAGAGCCGTCTACCCTCATGTCGGGCACATTCCTTGTGTCTTTCCTCAACGCCCTTATCTCCGGCGCCACGTCGGCAGCCACATAGTAGCGTCCGTCCTTGGTGTAGAGCGACAGCTCCCGAGGCAGGGCGTTGGCGCCCCTGTACTGCTTTATCGGGGTGACGTTGGCATACTGCCAGTTGCTCATCCATGGCAGTGCGATTACCCTGTCGCCTGTGTTTGAGAAGCACACTGTGGCATAATGGTCCTTGCCGTAGTCGAGCCACTTGGGCGTGTGCGGGTCGTCGAGACATCTGAACTCCTTGCCGTCGAAGTCTCCCACGAAGTATTCTGTCGCGCTGCCACCGAAAAGACAGCCCGGATTGACGTTCATGAGCATGACATACTTCATGTTGTTCATGTCGCCGTTGACAGGCAGCCGCACGAAGTCAGGGCACTCATACTGCGACGGCTGCATGCCGTATCCGCGTCCGAAGGCACTGACATAAGTCCACTTCTTCAGGTTGTCAGACTTGTAGAAGCGCATTTCCTTGTCTGCCGAGACAATCATATACCATGCTCCGGCAGGCTCATACCAGAACACTTTCGGGTCGCGGAAGTCCTTCAGTCCGTCGAACGGGCGCAGCACGGGGTTTCCCTCATACTTCGTGAACGTGCGTCCGTTGTCGGTGCTGTATGCCATGCACTGTATCTGTCCGTTCCTGTCGCTCGCCGAAGTGTAGAGCGCGATGATGGCACCCTTGCCATATCCGGCTGTGTTTTCCTTGTCCACCACAGAGCTTCCCGAGAAGATGTGCCCCATGGTGTCGCGCGCTATGGCAGGCTCCATCTCCCTCCAGTGTGCGAGGTCGGTGCTCACGGCGTGTCCCCAGTGCATGTTTCCCCACTTCGAGCCGTAAGGGTTGTACTGGAAATAGAGATGATACTCGCCGTCCTTGTATACCATACCGTTGGCGTCGTTCATCCATCCGTATGACGGAGTGTGATGGTAAAGCGGGCGGTAGTAGTCGGTGTTCGCCACGCTCCACGTGTCAGACGTCCTCAGCGATCTGAGCGCGAGAGCGTCATGACTGATGTTCAGAATCCTGACAACGGCTTTGTTGCCGCCGCCCAATGCGAATGGCACGCAGTAGTCTGTCCTGTCCTGTGCGAGGCGCACGTCCATCCAAGTGTCAGCCGGAGAGCCTGTGTCGAGCAGCACCCGTGCCTCTCCCTTGTCTTCCTCCACTGGGAGGATGAGATATTTCTTCGGATTGTCTATCACGACAACCGTCGTGTCGCCGCTGCGGCTCACTTTGATGTCCTGCGCAACGGCAGCCTGTGCGGCGAGAGAAACAGCCGCAAGGGCAATGGTCTTGATAAAAACGATTTTTTTCATAGATTTGTTCGGATTGTCAGTTATTATATTTTGAACGGTTGTAAAGAAAGGTTGTCCTGCCGCACCGTCAGCCGTCATGCGTGCGGGACAGCCCTTGCGGTCAGAATCTGAGCGATGCGGAGAACTCCACTGTGAACGGACGCAGGTAGCTTCCGGTCATGAGGTGACCGTCATACTGTTTCGCCTCGTCCTTTGTTATAAGCTCCGCTCCGGCTATGCTTCCCTTCGCTCCGGTCTGGTTGAGGAAGTTCACCACGGTGCATCCGAGCGACAGCTTCCTGTTCACCTGCCAGTTCACTCCTCCGAAGGTCTCCCAGTGTCCGTTGAAGTAGTAAGCCTCATTGATGTTGGCGTAGGTCTTGCTGAAGTAGCGGAAGCTTGTCCATATCTTCAGGTCGTCGGTTATCATGTAGCTCGGGTCGAACTCTATGAGCACCTGCGGTATCTCAGCCACGATGTTTCCTGTTGCGTTGATTCTCCCCTCATATCCGTCTGAGAAGGTGACTGACGTCTCATATTTCTTATATGTGGGTTTCTGGTATGTGAAAAGGAAGTGTATGTCGAGTCCCTTCACAGGATGCGCCATCACGTCAGTTGTCCATCCGATGGTCTGTATGTCGTATGTGAGCGGCGCAGCCATTATCTCCCCGCCGTGCTGGAGGTTGAGCGTGGAGTTGTTGTTTGTCTTTGAGATGTATGAGAAAAGCGAGGTGAGGCTCAGCCAAGAGTTGTTGTAGTATATTCCGGCACGTCCGAGCGGCACTGAGATTCTGTCGGTGTTGGGCAGTGTGGCGGGCGAGAAGTTCTCGAAACGCGGATGCTGCACGATGTATGTGAAGTCGCCTGTCAGTCCGAAGTTTCCTGTGAGCCGGTATGTGAGGGCGGCAGTAAGGTCGTAGTTCAGCCAGTCGTAGCTCAGTGGAGTGGGTGTGATTTTTGTCCCGTCAGGTGCTGTCGCGCCCAAGTGATAGTCGGCGAAGCGTCCCACATATTGTCCCTCGGCGTTTCTCACAGCCGCGTTCTCTCCTTTGAGCGACTGCCATTCGAGGCGCGCACCGTAGTAAACATTGAACTTCGGAGTGATGTCCCAGTCGTGTGTGAGATAAAGCGCGAGCTTGTTCTCGTGTCCCTTGTAATATTCGGATGCGTTCTTGTTGAAGTCGTAGAAATAGTCGCTGCGTCTGGCGGCGTCGTATACCCTCACCGGATATCCGCCGTCGGCAGGCACGCTCTGGTCGTACATCGTGGTGTTGGACGTATAGTCCACGTTGTAATACCACTCGTTCACACCTATGCGCAGGGTTGATGTGGCGAACTTCTTCGACAGCTCCGAGGTGAGGAGCAGTTCGTCTATGTCGCCCGAGTTGAGGCACGACATGCGCGTCTGCACATATTCTCCGGTATAGGGAGTGAGCTGTCCGCCGATGCCCCGGGTCACATAGTTGTAGCTGTTGCCGTCCTTCACGTTGATGAGCGACATTGGAGTCTGGTAGACCAGTGCTCCGTGCGCGTTGTCATAGCGTCCTGCCACTTTCCACGTGAGTCCGTTGTCCCATTTGTAAGTGTTCATCAGCGACACCTCGCTCGAGCGGTTGGCTATGGCGTCATAGAGTGTGGTCTGCTTCAGTTCGCCCGTGCGCATGTCACGATAGGTCATCGTGTTGTCCTTGGGAAGATACGAGGTTGTGCCGAGCCTGAATCCCCCATATTCCTTCACGCTGCCGTCTCCGGCATAGATGAACGGAGCCGACTGTGTGGCGTAAGTGTATACGGGGTGGCTGTTGGAATAGCGGTACATTGCCGTGAACTCACCCCTGCCCTCGCTGTAGCGTCTGGTGAGAGCCGCCTTGTATATCTGCGTGCGGTCCTGAAAGGGCGTAGACCTTATCTTGAACGTTCCCGGGTCGAAGTCCTGATAAAGGCTTGTGCTGTAATACCATCCCTTTCCGATGGAGCCGTTGAGGTTGAGCGAGAACTCCTGCAAGCCGAAGTGGTTCGACTTGTAGTCGAGTCTGCCGTTGAATCCTTCCTGTCCCAGCTGCGTGAACGAGTTGACGGCATATCCTATGTTTCCGGTAGTGATTGCCGTCTCCGAGATTTTGAGCAGTCCCACATGGCTCAGGCTCGCGTCCGAGCGCCAGTTGGAGTTGATAGAGTGAGGATTGGTGGCGTAGGTGACGGGCAGTCCGTTCTCCAGCACATTCACGTCGGCAGAGGGCAGTCCTATCTGTATCTCCCTCGGTCCGTTTGCGCTTGAGGCGTTGAGCATCACGTTACGGTTGCCTTCCTCCTTTCCGGAGCCTTCATCGCCTGTAGCTGTCTGTTGCGCGTGTACATAAGAGCATGCGAGCAATGACATGAACGCCACTGTGCGGAATCTTGCTTTTGTGTGATTGAGTGTTCTCATAACGGTAAAATAAAAAAGAGTTGTTGTCGTTTTAGTTATTCAATTTTTTTCTGCCGCAAATGTATGAATTAAGCGTAAACTGCTGTTACATATATGTTTCAGAGTATATAAAAAATCGTTCATGTAACATTTTTGACAGGTTTTGAACGATTTTTTCAAACCACCGTATCATGCGGACAGGCATCCGGCGCACGGCAAGGCTCACGGCAGGGAACGCCATGCAGCTTTCTGTGACGGAGCCCGTCGCAGTCTTGTCGCGCATTCTCAACCACATTGCAAAGCCGTTGAAACCGCGCGGTAACATCGTATGTGTAGTTTTGCACGACCAAACAAAGCTATATTATGAACAGATTTTTACTTTCAGGATCGCTGGCGATGCTGCTTGCAGGACATGTATTGGGCCTTCAGGCGGACAACAGCGGCACAATCAAAGGCGACGCCGACATGAGGACAGGCGACGTGAAAACCTACAGCGTGGACGAAAACGCTGACGTGACAGACTACCGCTGGCTGCCTGCCACGGGCTGCGACATCGTGGATGGACAGGGCACTCCCACGGCAAGGATAAGAGCCACGTTCATCGCGCAGGACAGTCCGATGATGGTGGAGCGCACCTTCAACGACGGCACGAAGGACACGCTGTCGCTCGACATCACCTTCCACCGCTATGTGAAGGGCTTCACAGACCATTCCATCAAACCGGGCGAGAGCATAGAGATAGCCGGAAAGACATACACCGAGGCTGACATCTACTATGAGCCCGTGACCGGTGACGACGGCTATGAGCAGGTGATGGCACACCGCGTGACGGTGGATCTCGAGGGCGCGCCATACCGCAAGATGACCGAGCCTTACCTCCAGACAGCCACCGACCACTCCATATGGATAAGCTGGAAGACCGACTTCGACAACACTCCGGAGGTGATGTTCGGCAAGTCTGAGGACAATCTCGACGCAACCGTGGGGGGAACAGCCGGCAAACTGTCGGACACTTACTTCTGGAACTCGGTGAAGCTCACCTCGCTCGAGCCCAACACCATATATTATTATAAGGTGAGGAGCGGCTCGGAGGAAAGCCCCGTCTACCGATTCCGCACCATGCCGGAGAAAGGCGGAAAGACTCCCATGCGCATACTACTCATGGGCGACCACCAGCTCAAGAAGCGCAGCGGATATGAATGGCTCATGCAGGCTGCCAAAAGAAAGATAAACGAGAAATACGGCAACCTCGAGGAGAACATCAACATGATAATGAACGTGGGCGACCAGGTGGACAACGGAACGCTCGACCAGTATGAGCTCGTGAACTACTGGAAGAACAGGCAGATGTCGCCCTACCTCCCCATCATGACGGCTGTGGGCAACCACGACACTTACAGCGACCCGGGCATGGAGCGGTATGCCGCGCACAACCACTTCGAGGAGCTGGAGTATCAGGGCATAAAGAGCGGCACGGAGAACTATTACGCCTATCAGGCAGGACGCATACTCTTCGTGGTGCTGAGCACCGAGCACACGGGCGAGGAGCAGAAGAGCTGGGTGAGGAAGGTGGTTGACGCCGCAAAGAACGACGACAGCGTGGACTTCATCATCAGCGTGAACCACCGTCCGATACAGGCGGAGCAGTATATAGGCGACATATCGGCGTGGGCAAGAAACGAGATAATGCCAATACTCTCGGAGACTCCCAAGCATGTGCTCAACTACGGAGGACACCACCACCTCTATCACCGCGGACAGATAGCCGACTATCCGCTCTATCACATCATAAACGGAGCGGCGTCATACGACCAGCTGTGGGGAATGTCGTCGGAGCAGGACTATGACGACGTGCAGAAAACCATTGACTACTGGGGCTACCAGATACTGGAGTTTGACTTCGAGAAGAAGGAGATGAGGGCTGAGTGCTACGCCATAGGCAACAAGGGACTCGTGGTGGACAACATCCTCATAGACTCCTTCCACCGCTCATTCGGCAAGGCGGCGCCCGAGAAGCCCGAGCTCGGAGAGGTGGACAGCGAGGTGGAGCTGCCCTACACGTTCCACGCCAGCCCATACAAGACACAGACCGGTGAGAAGCTCAACACCGTGCAGTATCAGTTCTCTACCAACGTGAACTTCTCAGCAATATCGCTCAACGTGGTGAGAGACGTGGAGAACCTCTACGGCTCTACCGGAGCCCCGCTCTATCTGCCCATAGACCTCAACCACAATCAGGACATAACCGAATATACACTGCCCTCGCGCGGACTGGGCAACGGCACATACTACGTGCGGGTGAGATACCGCGACGAGAATCTGGAGTGGTCGGAATGGTCGGAGCCGAAGGAGTTCGAGGTGACGGGAAGCGTCATAAGCGAGCCGCTGATCACCATAGAAAAGAAAGTGTATGAGCCGGGAAGCGAGATAGAGATATCCTATGCCAACGCGCCGGTGGGCAAGAACGCATGGATAGGAATATACCGCAATGGCGAGACTCCCGGAGGAGAGGGAGCAGGCACGACGACATCATACAAATGGAACTACACGTCGCAGGCTGCCGGATCGTTGAAGTTCACCATCGACGAGGTGAACGAATACTACGCCGTGCTGTTCGCCGACGAGGGCTACACAGAGATAACGGAGCGGCTGCCGTTCTACTTCGGACCGGTGCCTGAGCTGTCGCTGGAGAAGGACAAGTATGAGGTGGGCGAGGACATAAGCATAACGTTCGCCAACGCGCCGGGACTGAAGGACGACTGGATAGGCATCTACCGCATGGGCGAAGTGCCGGGAACGTCAGACCTCTCAGACTCATGGGACTACACCGGAGAGGCTAAAGAGGGTGTGATGACGCTCACGAACGACCTGCCGAAAGGCTATTACTTCGTGAACTACTTTACGCGCGGAAAGTACTTCGAACCGTCGGAGAGGCTCATGTTCGCCATCGGAGACAACATCTCTTCGGTGAGTCTTGACAAGACGGAGTATCTCTGCGACGAGGACATCACCATACACTACCACGAGGCTCCGGGCACACCGAAAGACTGGATAGGCGTGTATGAGGAAGGAAAAGTGCCGGGCGTGGACGACCTCGACGGATTCTTCTATACCTACGGAAGCATCGACGGGAAAATAGAGATAAAGGCGGGCGACCTCAAGCCGGGCAAATATTTCTGCTCGCTCTACATCAACGACTCGTGGGACGAGGTGTCGGAGAGGAAGCACTTCACCGTGAGCGAGCTGTCGACAGACATATCCTCCGTAAAGGAAGGGATGAAGGTGTATGCGGAGAACGGCGTGCTCTACATCTCGTCAGACAGGGAGTGCAAGGTGGACGTGTATCGTCCGGACGGCACGAGGAAGGCGCGTCTGAACGTGAAACGCGGACTGAACAGCTACGGCACTCTCGGAAAGGGCTTGTACATCGTAGGAGGCAGGAAGCTGGTGACGGACTGAACAGCCGCCTACGGACAGTGAGCGTCAGCCCCGCACGCCATGGTGCGCGCTTCAGGCAAAGGTATGCATATATATGCAAAAAGTCGGGCGGCATATGCATGGATGCGGGGGCATAACTCAAAATCAAGCCGCCTGTTGCGTACGGAATGTTTTTCAGAGGCAAATACGCGGCTCTCGGAGACTTAGCGCAACCCGCTGCCGGTCAGCGGGTTGCGTTTTTCATGCCCGTCAGTCACGCCCTTCGGCTATGCAGAAGAGCCTTTATGGGTCAACGATACGGGCTTTTCGGCACGGTGGAAGACGCTTTGCCGTGAGCTGAAAGAGCGCGTTCCGTGGCGCGGAAGAGCCTTTTCCGCAGTGAGAAAGGAATATTCCAGCCGTCCGGCTTCGCCTTTGCCGTCACAGAAAAGGCTTTCCGGTGTGAGGAAGGACACGTCATGGCGCACGGCGTTTTCTGTTTTGCAAAAATGTTTTGTCAATATTTTTTACCGTCGGAAACGTATATTTATGCAACGGCGCGACGCTTTTCCGGAATATTTTCGCGTGCGTTTGTTATGTTTATTCGGAAATTATCCTTATTTTTGTCAGACTTATATGATAAGCGGAAAAATTTTAAATTAAAACCCCAAAAATTAAAGATTATGAAGAAAATCGCATTTCTGGCGGTACTCGCCGTCATCGCATCATGCGGAAACAAACCTGTAAAACAAGCCGAACGGAAAACACTGAAGGAGTCGTCGTTCTTAGGCGACTTCGTGACAGAGGAATATGCCCAGCGCGCCGAGGGCAACGACTGGACGGCGGTGAGCATAACGAAGACATCTGACTCTACCGCACACATAAGCATACGTTCAAGAGCCGACATAAAGAAACCTTCGTGCACCTTCGACGGTGACGGCATACTTACGCCTGACGGTGACTCTCTTGTTGTCGAGACAGAAGGAAACCACATATATTTCACCCTTCGCGATGACACTCTTGGCATTTCATCAGACGACGACACCATCCTTTATTATTACTGTTCGGGCGGAGGTACCTTGAAAGGAGATTATGTGAGGCTGCATGAGCCGCTTGACAACCGCCAGCTCAAAGAGGACGTAAAGAAAGCGGAATAGCTCTTTTTTACTCCGGACCGGTTATCGGACTTCAGCCGGACTTGTAGTGCGCAGTGTGGTTGAAGAGTCGGCAGCCTGTGGCAATATGGCTTTGGCGGTGTGACGGGCGGTCAGGGTGAGACAGGACATGCATGCAAGGCATTTATGTATATGCGACGGTATGTATGTGTGAGAGAAAAGCGGCTGTGGTGCCGCTTTTCTTTTTTATCCGCACCCGTGTGACGTAACGCATGCTGTGCGACGGGAATAATGCTTGCGGAGAGCGGCTCATGCTTGTGTTGTGTTTATTAAAGTGGGAAAATGGGAAGGGCGTGTATGGTTTCCCGGAAATTTTTTTTGCTTTGCCGGTATGGCGCAATTTATTGGAAAACATATGGTTGCATGAGTTATGTAACGTATTTTCAAATGTAAACAAACGTTAACTACCCCTATAAGCTATTGCATCCGGCAGGGCGCTGTTATATCTTTGCATAAGACAAGCGGCGGCTCGGCAGTGTCAAGTCAGGCAAGACTCGGTCTTCCCTGCTTGCCGTTGCTCTCGCCTTGCAATATCTTTGCATAAGACATTGCTGCACTCGGGAAATAAAGAGCAAGCTCTATTTCCTCTCGTTTGCATTGTCTTTGTAACGTCTGACAGGGGATGAAGAAAAACACGGTACCTTAGTAATCCCGCACCGGCAGAGGATATCTGCCGTATTGACAGCCAGCCGGAGGCATACTCATGGATGGTTGGGGAGAAAAACACAAACATACACACAAAAATGGAAAAAACAGTACAGACACTTTGGACAGGGCACAAAAGCCTTGTCAAGGACAGCTTTGGCTGGCTCGAACCGCAGTATCATCTCATGGCATGGGCACTGAGCTGCCTGATGCTGAGGGAGAGTTATGACGACGTGGAGCTTTACACCGACTCTGAGGGAGCGGCAGTGCTAATAGACCGTCTCAGGCTGCCTTACACGCAGGTGAGGGTGTGTTATGACCGTCTTGACATACCTGAGCCGCACTGGGCTTACGCCAAGATGCTGACATACTCGGTGCAGGACGTGCCTTTCATACACGTTGACGGCGACATATTCGTGCCAAGGAGGCTCGCCGCCGACATCGGTTCGTGTGGACTCATAGCGCAGAACGAGGAGGTGGGCACGGCTTATTATAAGAACATTATGGACGGTCTGGACACACGTGACATGGTGATGCCGCGCTGTCTGCACGAGGAACTGGCACGGCAGTCCATCGGCTCGTACAACGCGGGAGTGCTGGGCGGCAGCGACACAGGTTTCATACAACGCTACTGCGAGACGGCGTTCCGCATAATAAGGGACAACGGGCTTGACCGCGCGGACAGCGGACGGCTGAACGGCAACTATAACCTGATGTTCGAGCAGGTGCTGTTCTATGCCATGGTGAAGGCGGAGAGGAGGAAGGTGACGACGCTGTTCGCAGGAAGGACGTGCGACAACGGATATACCTATGGTGAGTTCTGCGACTTCCTCAACATCAGTCGGCGTCCGCTGCTGCATCTTCTGGGCGGACACAAACGCAACGCCAAGGCGTGCGCGCTGCTTGCCAGGACGCTGCTCGGGAGGTATCCTGAATATTTCTGGAGAATAGCGGAGATGTTCGGCGGGAGGCATCCGAGGCTTTCGGGCATGCCGGTGGCGGAGGCGGACAGGCTGTCTGCCGTGAGGTGCGTCGCCTCTTACGCTGACTGGCTGGAGGAGAGGAAACGGGAATGGGACACCGTTGAGCGTGACAGGCTCATACGGCAGGAGGAGCTGGCGGCACGTGTGGTGGAGTTCTTCAACATCGGTGAGGAACGTAGGGACGGATGTGTGCTTGCCGTGAATCCTTACATGCGGGTGTTCTCCATCCCTGAGAGATGGCGCACGGAGGCACGGGCACTGCTCATATCCTCGCTCTGCGGGCACTGGACTTGTGGCATGCGCGACATCGCGTGTGTGCCGACGGTGACGGGAAAGGGCTACAGGGAGATTGTGCTCAATGACCTGTGCTTCAACATTCTGTCGCTGCTGCGACGGGAACAGTCATGGCGCGAGCTGCGCAAGGGCATCATGGAGTGCGTGGCGGACAGGCTGAAGATGGACGCGACGTATGTGGACGGATGCGTGAGAGATGCGATGGAGCGGCTGATGATGGAGGGAGCTGTGATGTGGAGGAAAAGGTAAAAGGGTAAAAAGGTAAAAAAGTAAAAGGGGAAAAAGGAGAGAGTGAGAGGGTGAGCAAGTGAGATGGTGAGAGAGTGAGAAGGGATGCCGGGCGGTCCGGTGTTTATTAATAAATTAAAAATTAAATGATTATGAAAAAGAATGTGACAAATGAAGGTCTGAGACTTATTGGGAATGAGGCTCAGATGAGTATGAAACCAAGTGCGAGAATGATGAGAGCGGCGAGTGCGTGCGGAAGTGGAAGCGGCTGTGGTAGCGGAAGTGGCTGTGGTTGTGGAAGCGGGAGTGGCTGTGGCTGCGGAAGCGGGAGTGGCTGTGGCTGCGGCTGTGGCTATGGAAGTGGTTGCGGAAGTGGCTGTGGTTGCGGAAGCGGTGATGAACCTGACAAAGACTTTAATGCTAATGATAAAAGTGTATTTTTTTGTGGCGAATATAAAATAGAAATTAGTACTACAATAGCATATACATTGGATACAAATACTTCATCTGCTAAAAACATCAATATACATTGTAATGTAGTATCAGGTGTAGGGTATATAAAAGGGAAAAAATACACTGTAGATAATGCCGGAGCTACGGCTTCTATATCTGAGGCATCAGGTAGTATACAGAAGTCATTTGAATTCAACATATTTGTAAATGTTGAGGATGCTGGAAGTAAAAAAATAAAAGCTAATGTTTCTATAAGCAACGATATAGGAAATAAATTTATAATGGTAAATGCTTCTTTTAAAGAAGAATAAATGCTTTAATATACAGGAGAGGAGAACGCATCTTCTCTCCTGTAAAAAATTGTGTAAAATATGGTTATGAATATTTAATTTAAACTTCCGTATTTTCTTTTTGCTTAATATATTCACTATATTTGAAATATATATACTAAAGTTTCGCAAGTGAAAATTCACAAGCGTGAT
>ULVA01060207.1_pt1 | contig 13816 bp, 6 predicted proteins | sample 1958811 | NCBI WGS metagenome assembly ULVA01 (sample SAMEA4835768, study PRJEB28245) | human gut metagenome | biome: gut microbiome; material: fecal sample | place: Denmark | collected 2008
GGCGGCAGGAAAATTTTTCCGTGCCGCCTCTTCCGCGTTGTCATGTGCCGTAACCGCGCACACCGCGCCACGGCTTCATCCATATACACACACTGTGGAGCCTCCGCTCATTCGGCATATCCGTCCCATATGGACTTCACCTTATACACCTCGAGACTCCTTATCTTTATGTTGTTGCCCCAGAACACGTATCCCTCCTTGCTCGTGCTGCGCACGTCGAGTCCCATGGAGTATGAATACATGCCTCCGTCGACGAACACCTCCGCCATGCTCCTGTCCATGTATACGTCCGCAGTGAGCATCATGCTGCCCGGATCGTCGGTTGCATAGAACTCGCCGTTAAGCCGGTTGCCGTTCATGTCGTAGTTCACTATGCGCTGTCCCCGGTAGCTCAGTCCGGCGTCGGTGGCATGACTGAGATGCATCGTCATGCGTATGCGCAGCACGTCGTCGCCATCAAACTGCCTCATCACGTCGTTCGCCTGCCGCATGCTGAGGTCTTCGCCCGAATAAACCTTCGTGAACAGCTGCTCCACTTCCCTCACCGGACGGCTCGCGAGGCGCAGTCCGCTCCTTGTGTTGAACAGCATCTGTTCCTGCGGAAGGAGCATACAGCCGTTGAAGGGCATCCCTTCGAACGATATCCTTCCCCACGCTATCTTTATCACTCTGCCGTCGTTGGCAGGTATGTTGTTGAACACCTGCGCCGCATACGCGCTTCCGTTGAGGTTGCAAAGCTTTGGTCCGTCGGGCGTGAACGTCTTTCCGTCGAACGAGCCAATCATGTAAGTGCCCGACGCTCCCCACATTACCCACTTCTTGTTGCCGCCGTTTCCGTCCACCGCAACCTCGAAAAGCTCGGGGCATTCCCAGAATCCGGTGATGTGGCTCTGGTATGTCCAGTCCTTCAGGTTCACGGAGTTGTATATCGAATGACCGTCGCGCTCGTTGAGCACCATCACCCAGTGCTTGCCCGGAGCATACCAGAACACCTTCGGGTCGCGCGTGTCGTTGGTCTGCCACTTCTCGTGCGAGTCGATGATAGGGTTGCCCTCATACTTCGTGAACGTCATTCCCTCATCCAGACTGTATGCCATGCTCTGCCTCTGTATGCCCTTCGCCGACGTGTAGAACGCCACAAGCGCGGGCGTGCCGTCCTTCGAGTTCCACCCCGCAGTGTTGCCGTAGTCTATCACGGCAGAGCCTGAGAAGATGGTCCCGAGCGTGTCGGGATGGAGCGCCAGAGGCATCTCTCGCCAATGCACGAGGTCGGTGCTCACGGCGTGCGCCCAATGCATGTTCTCCCATTCGCGCTCAAACGGGTTGTGCTGGTAGAACAGATGATACTTGCCTTTATAATAAATGAGTCCGTTGGGGTCGTTTATCCATCCGCGTCTCGTCGTGAAATGATATTGCGGACGGTATTTCTCCTTATACATATTCTCCCCTCCCGCTATGCGGTCGTCCTGATAAACCTTTGCGAGAGCCTCCCCGCTGCCGTCGTAGGTCAGCGTGACGGTCTTGCCCTTCAGCGCGCTCACGTCGCGGAACGTCCAGTAGTCGGGCTCTCCCTCGGCAAGACGTATGACGAAGCGGCATGTCTCTCCGCCCTTTACCGACATCTCCATGGTCTTCCGGTCAGACTTGTGGGATACAGGGAAATTGATGTACTTCTTTGTAATCTTGATTTTTAAGTCAGCCGCATCAGCCACGGACACGCATCCGAAAGCCAGCGCGGCAGACAAGAATAATAGCCTGCGCATTCTCATAATCCATTTTATTGTTTGTTGTTTGTTTCAGTAACAGATTGTACCAATCACCAGACTGATTCGTGATAACAGTACAAAAATAATATAAAAAAACTTATAATTGAAATGTATCCGGTCCGTTTTATCATTTTTCACGCACTCCGCAGCATGTGTCCCGAGTCCCCGGCACGGCGGAAGGCAGTCCCTCCGCACATCCCGCACAGCACTATGGAAAGGCTCGTCAGACAGAGGTCACGAGCCGTTTCAGCCCCATTCCGTAACACGCTGTGCCACAACGGTTTGGCGAAACGGGCTTTTCGGGCTTGCGAAAGAGCCTCTTTGAGACTGCGGAAGAGGCTCTTTCATGATGCGGAAAAGCCTCTTTCGCAAGCCCGAAAAGCCCGTTTCGCAAACCGTTGTGGCTCAAGCTGTTACACAAGCACGTGAAAACCGCTGTCACGAAGCGTCCGGACATACGACGTGATGAGTACCTATGTAATATCCGAAGAATGCCGTCTCTTTTATTAAAAAACAGTGCCAACGAGCGCAATGAGAGCTTGCTATCTGATTGCCGAGCGCAGCCTGTTTTATATAAAAACAGTGCCAACGAGCGCAATGAGAGCTTGCTATCTGATTGCCGAGCGCAGCCTGTTTTATGAAAAAACATGGACAGAGGCGCAAGACAGTATTGAATTAATGTTAATTCGCGTAAATTAATGTTACACAACCTGTCATTCTGACAAATAAAGGCGTAAATTTAAGGTCACGAACGCATGGCTGTACGCCTCTGCGCGAGGCATGCCCGCCACATGACAGTGCACAGCCATCGAGACCACATTACCGGAAATCTGTGACACAAGTGACGGATACAGAAAGACAAAACATCTATACAAAAATATGAAATACAGACAACCAGCGCATCTGGCAGCCATCATGTCGCTGTCACTGATGCTATCAAGCTTCGACGACGGCAGGAACGCGCCTGTCGGCATATATCCCGGTGCGCCCGGAGAGAGCTTCGCACCGCTGCTCACCGCCGACGGTTCCTACCGCAACATCGCACTGCGGCGCATGGCTTACGCCTCGTCCTCGCACGACTACAACCTCACGGCGCAGCTCGTCACCGACGGCATCGTGCACAAGACGCAGCCGCCCTACCTCACGGCGGAGACCAACAGCGGAACGCTTCCGCGCCGTGAGAGGGAGTGGGCGATAGACGGAGGCGAGTACACGCGCAACATCCTGATGGGCGAGAAGGCTTTCATCAGCTACCGGTGGCACAACATGAAGGTGAGTGCTAACCGTGTGAAGATAGTCTGCAGCATGGCTTACAGCGAGCGGTCAAAGGGCGGATACGCCATCACCGTAAGCTCGCTGACCGGCGGAAAGAAAGGCGCGGCACGGCGGACACTCGGAAAGCTCACCGGCAAAGGACTGCCGGGAAAGGCGTCGAAGAGCAAGGCGCACAGCGACCCGAACAAGAACACCGACGAGGGTCCGATGCTCCCGACACGCAACATCGAGGCGGTGATAGACCTGGGAACGGGCGACGTGAGCTTCGACAACCTGAAGGTGGAGCTCTCCATGCCCGGAGCAGTGCACTGGACCGTGACGGAGATAAAGTTCTTCGACGGCGACCGGGCTGTCACCGACGTGCTGCCGTCATCGCAGTTCGGCAGCGCGTGGATGAGCGCGAAAACCGGGACGCAATGGGTTTACGTGGACCTCGGCACACAGTGCGAGTTCGACAAGGTGAGGCTTCACTGGATAAACAAGGCGCGCAGCGGACGCATAGAGTCGTCGGACGACGCACGCAACTGGAAGACCGTGGCGCAGCTGCCTGCCGGCAACGGCAAGACCGACGAGGTGGCGTGTCCCGGAGGCAAGGGCAGATATGTGCGGGTGCTGATGCTCAAGGGAGCCACAGCCGCCCCGTATGTGCTCAGCGAGCTTGAGGTGATGGGTCGCGGAGGACTCACAGCGAAGCCCCAGCCCGTGAAAGGGGGCGGCGACAGCCGCTTCTCTCTCAACGGAGGAGACTGGCGCATACAGCGTGCCTCGGAGGTGAAGGGCGACGGGCGCGCCATATCTTCCACCGGATACGACGCCAGCTCGTGGGCTGTAGCCACCGTGCCCGCAACGGTTCTGATGAGCTACGTGAACATAGGAGCTCTCCCCAATCCCAATTACGCCGACAATCTGATGCAGATTTCCGAGTCGTTCTTCAACTCCGACTTCTGGTACCGCACCGAGTTCGACCTGCCACAACACATGAAAGGCAAGCGCGTGATGCTCAATCTCGACGGCATAAACTGGAAAGCCGACGTATTCATCAACGGCAGGCAGGCGGCAAGAATAGACGGAGCGTTCATGCGCGGACACTCCGACATCACACCGCTGCTGCGCGACGGACGCAACGTGCTCGCCGTGAGGATAATCAAGAACGCCCATCCGGGAGCGGTGAAGGAGAAATACCGCAAGGACACCGACTTCAACGGAGGTCTTCTGGGATACGACAACCCGACGTTCCACGCCACCATCGGATGGGACTGGATATCGACAATACGCGGCAGGAACATAGGTATATGGAACGACGTGTGGCTCTCCGCCTCCGGAGCGGTGACCATGCGCGACCCTCTGATAACCTCCGAGCTGGCACTGCCCGACACCGCAGCCACCATCACACCGTCAGTCATACTGACCAACCACATGCCTTACAGCGTCAGCGGAACACTGCGCGGATGGATAGGAGGGCTGAAGATAGAGAAGCGCGTGGTGCTCCCCACATACGCGGTGCAGGGGATAGCCTTCCTGCCGGAGGAGTTTCCGGAACTGCGCAACCGCCGCATGAACCTGTGGTGGCCCAACGGATACGGCACGCCTTACCTCTACGACGCGGGCTTCGAGTTCGTTACGGAGAGGGGAACGTCAGACTCCGTGACCTTCAAGGCGGGCATACGCCAGATGGACTACAAGGACATGGACACGCAGCTGAAGATATACATCAACGGCAGACGGTTCATACCGCTGGGCGGCAACTGGGGATTCAGCGAGAACAACCTGTGCTACCGCGGACGCGAATATGACATTGCGGTGAGAAACCACCGCGACATGAACTTCAACATGATACGCAACTGGGTGGGACAGACAGGCGACGAGGAGTTCTACGAAGCCTGTGACAGATACGGCATAATGGTGTGGCAGGACTTCTGGCTCGCCAACCCGGCTGACGGTCCCGACCCTCTCGACGAGCACATGTTCCTGAGCAACGCCGACGACTACGTGAAACGCATACGCAACCATCCGTCAATCGGCATCTACTGCGGCAGAAACGAGGGCTATCCGCCAGAGTCTATCGACAACCGGCTGCGCCACTTTGTGAAGACGCTGCACCCCGGACTGGGATACATCTCAAGCTCCGCCGACGACGGAGTGAGCGGTCACGGTCCTTACTGGGCACTGCCTCCGAAGGAATACTTCGACCGTCAGACGGGCAAACTGCACTCTGAGCGGGGCATGCCGAACGTAATGACATACGAGGGACTGGCACGTACGCTGCGACCGGAGGCACTGTGGCCCCAGGGCGACGAGTGGGGACAGCACGACTACTGCATGCAGGGCGCACAGCGGGGAGCGACGTTCAACGCCATAATAGAGAAGGCTTTCGGCAAGCCGGACAACGCCGCCGCGTTCACAAAGCTGGCCCAATGGCAGAACTACGACGGCTACCGGGCGATGTATGAGTCGGGAAGCCGCGACCGGCAGGGGCTCCTCATATGGATGAGTCACGCCTGCTGGCCGAGCATGACATGGCAGTGCTACGACTATTATTTCGAACCTACGGCTGCCTTCTTCGGATGCAAGAAGGCGTGCGAGCCGCTCCACATACAGTGGAACGCATCGACCCGCAACGTGGAAGTGGTGAACCTGTGCGCAGGCAACCGCACCGGACTGACCGCCAAAGTGGAGATTACCGACGTCAGGGGACGCACTGTAAAGACCATGCAGGCGACAGTCAGCAGCGACGACGACTCCACCGTAGTGCCCGAGGGACTGCATGTGGACGACAAGGTGAGCCTCAACGGCGGCAACGTATACTTCATACGCCTGTGGCTCAACGACGCGGAGGGACGCACACTGTCGCACAACTTCTACGTGGCATCCAACGATGAGGGCAACCTTCAGGAGCTGAACACACTGCCGCAGACCGCTCTCCGGACATCGGTAAAGACCACGGGGACACGCTCAACAGTGACCGTGACAAACCCGTCGGACACTCCGGCTATGATGATAAGGCTCAACCTGAAAGCAGGGGACGGCGGACAGATTCTGCCGGTGAGCTACTCCGACAACTACTTCCACCTCATGCCGGGCGAGAGCCGCACCGTTGACGTGAGCTGGAATGCTGCCGACGCAAGAGGCGGAAACGCCTTCATAGAACTGTCGGGATTCAACGTGAAAGAACAGAAAATACAATAGTACTTATCACGAAAACATCCGCAGGCTGACATCAATATGTCGTACATATTGTGACATAGTTCCTGTCAGCCTGCGTAATTCAAAAAATATACAGTGTTTTTGTATCTTTTAACACTATATTTTTAGTATTTCCTGTACCTTTGTTGTTATTATTATGTGTGTGAAAGACACGGAACAATTTAAGAACACGTTTGACATCAATCATCAGGATAGAATCATCATATGCAAAATACGTATTGTATAAATCCATGCAGATGTGTTAACTTTGCGACCATATAGTGGTAAACATTCTATATAAATGTGTGTCTGTGAAGATACGTGAATAATAAGCTTCGTTAGGTTAATAATCTTATGAGGAGTCATGTTTGGCGAAACACGGCTCCTCATTTATTTTTCCATCCCCCGACAAACCGTTATGTTCCATCCGCACCAGCCGCTGCCGTCAGACAAGTCGGTAGGGGCTTTTATGTATGATATTACAGACAGCATCAGTAGAAAACGTTTTACAACATGACAGCGACAATGAGCAATGGGGTTGAGGAGACGATAATGAGGCAAAAAAGCAATGTCGGAGGTGTATTCACCTGTTCAGGTAGGATCTCCGCCCGCACAAAGTAGCGACGCAAAATCTTGCGTCTCACGAGGGAGGAACGCATTTATCATCAGCATATCATAGTGCATAAAGGTTGGCGATGGGTTGGTCTGGAGACGCAAGATTTTGCGTCTCACGGGGGAGAAGTGCATTTATCATCAGCATATTATAGTGCATAAAGGTTGGCGATGAATTAATCGGGAGACGCAAGATTTTGCGTCTCTACTGGCTGGCGCATTGTGGTTTTATTGAGGGGGAGATGATGACATGTCGCTGAAAAGCGGTTTTTAATACAGGCAAATACCCCTTCCGCAGTCTTTTCGCCACACACATACATGCATATTTATGCATTCCCGCAGTAAAAAATTTTGACAACGGAAAATCGCGAAAGAGAAAAGCGGAAGCCCGTGAAATGGTTCCCGACGTATGAGACACGGCTCATCGGGCGTAGTAAGAGTCTCTTCCCTACCCTCATACGGGCGCGGGAAGTGTGCGGAAAAGGCGGTATGACGATGCGGGAAAGGCTCAACGGCGACGCCAAAATGCCCTTCCCGTGACGCGAAAGAGGCTTTCCTGCGGTGCGAAAGAGGCTCTTTCGCAAGCCGTCGGGACACCTTCCGACTTACAAAAAAGCGCAAGCAATTGACTGACAATGCGTTGCGCAAACCGCTCAAAACGCGCGTATTTGCAACCGGATGCATTCTCGTGCGCGAAAACACGAGTATTTTGAAGTTACGGTGAATATTTATTCATACAACGGTATGTCATCACGCATATTTATACAATTACTCAGTGACAAAGCAACCGGCATACCGTGATACCACGCAAAAGGCATGGAACACAGTCAGTATGGCGCGAAAAATAAACCGCATTATTTTGTAATGCACGCAGTTTGGTGTATCTTTGCAGAAGATATATCTGCACTCGGGAAATAGAAAACAAGTTTTCTTTCCGCTCGTTTGCAATGTCTTTGCATAAGACATAGCCGCACTCGGGAAATCGAAAACAAGCTTTCTTTCCACTCGTTTGCAATATCTTTAAAGAAGACAAGCTAAAAGCACGCACCCCACATACACACCGGACATTCCGGAAACCGCACCCCACACATCCGCACACGTACCGACCGGTGCGGGACTTACAGGCTTCCGGACTTTCTGAAAGAGGAAACAAAACATATCATGATAATGGAACAGAAAAACTACAAACGTACAACTGTAACTGCAGCTCTGCCATATGCCAACGGCGGAGTGCACATAGGCCACCTTGCCGGAGTGTATGTTCCGGCTGACATATACGTGCGCTACCTGCGCATGAAGCACCAGGACGTAATCTTCATCGGCGGAAGCGACGAGCACGGAGTGCCCATCACGATACGCGCCAAGAAGGAAGGCATCACGCCGCAGGACGTTGTGGACAGATACCACTCGATGATAAAGAAGAGCTTCGAGGAGTTCGGCATCTCCTTCGACATATACAGCCGCACCACATCGGAGACCCACAGCAAGGTGGCGTCAGACTTTTTCAGGAAGCTGTATGAGGACGGCAAGCTGATAGAGAAGACCACAAAGCAGTATTACGACGAGGAGGCGGGACAGTTCCTCGCCGACAGATATATCACAGGCGAGTGCCCGCACTGCCATCACGAGGGCGCATACGGCGACCAGTGCGAACACTGCGGCAGCGACCTCGACCCCACAGAGCTCATCAACCCCAAGTCTGCCATAAGCGGATCGCAGCCCGTGCTGAAGGAGACAAAGAACTGGTATCTGCCTCTCAACGAGTATCAGGACTGGCTGAAGGAGTGGATTCTCGAAGGACACAAGGAGTGGCGGTCCAACGTATACGGACAGTGCAAGAGCTGGCTCGACATGGACCTGCAGCCGAGAGCCATGACGCGCGACCTCGACTGGGGCATACCCGTGCCGGTGGAAGGCGCGGAGGGCAAGGTGCTCTACGTGTGGTTCGACGCGCCGATAGGCTACATCTCAAACACGAAGGAGCTTCTGCCCGACTCATGGGAGAAATGGTGGAAAGACCCGGAGACACGTCTCGTGCACTTCATAGGCAAGGACAACATCGTGTTCCACTGCATAGTATTCCCCGTGATGATGAAGGCGCACGGCGGATACATCATGCCCGACAACGTGCCGGCGAACGAGTTCCTCAACCTCGAGAACGATAAGATAAGCACATCACGCAACTGGGCGGTGTGGCTTCACGAATATCTGGAGGAGCTTCCGGGCAAACAGGACGTGCTGAGATACGTTCTCACGGCTAACGCTCCGGAGACAAAGGACAACAACTTCACATGGAAGGACTTCCAGGACCGCAACAACAACGAGCTGGTAGCCGTATACGGCAACTTCGTAAACCGCGCGCTGCAGCTCACGAAGAAGTATTTCGACGGCGTGGTGCCCGAGTGCGGCGAGCTGACAGAGACCGACCGGCAGACCATCAGTGAGTTCAAGGACGTGAAACAGAAGGTGGAGTCGCTGCTCGACGTGTTCAAGTTCCGCGACGCGCAGAAAGAGGCTATGAACCTGGCACGCATCGGCAACAAGTACATCACCGACTGCGAGCCGTGGAAAGTGGCAAAGACCGACATGCAGCGCGTGAAGACCATCCTGTACATATCGCTTCAGCTGGTGGCAAACCTCGACATCGCGTTCGAGCCGTTCCTGCCGTTCAGCAGCAAAAAACTGCGCGGCATGCTCAACGTGGAGGCATACGACTGGGCACAACTCGGCTCTACCGACCTGCTGAAGAGCGGGCACAAGCTCGGCGAACCGTCCCTGCTGTTCGAGAAGATAGAGGACGACGTGATAGAACGTCAGCTCCACAAGCTCGAGGAGACAAAGAAGGCGAACGAGGCTGCCGCCTATAAGGCAGAGCCGGTGAAGCAGACAGTGTCGTTCGAAGACTTCGAGAAGCTCGACATACGCGTAGGTCACATAAAGGCATGCGAGAAGGTGAAGAAGGCGAACAAGCTGCTCAAGTTCACCATCGACGACGGTTCGGGCACCGACCGCACCATTGTCTCGGGCATAGCCAAGTACTACAAGCCGGAGGATCTCATAGGCAAGGACGTGCTGTTCATAGCCAACTTCGCACCGCGCAAGCTCATGGGCATAGAGAGCCAGGGCATGATTCTCTCGGCAGAGGACTATGACGGCTCGCTCACCGTGACATCGCTGCTCGGCAAGGTGAAGCCGGGAAGCCGGGTGGGATAAGCCTGTGACCACGGGACTGCTCCCATAATAATCATCATAATACAAAAACAGACACCCTTATGAAAAGACTATTGACAATTACGATGCTGCTCGTCACTGCCGTGATGTGCGGCGCACAGATGGTGGATCCCGTGAAGTTCACGGCTGAACTGAAGACCGACGGAACGGCGGAAGCCGAGATCGTGTTCAGCGGAAAGATTGACGAGGGATGGCACGTCTACTCCACCAATATAAAAGGAGGACCGATAGAGGCGACATTCAACGTGAACAAGAAGGACGGCATAGAACTCGTGGGCAAGCTCACACCGCACGGAAAGGAGATCGCCGTGTTCGACAAGCTGTTCAATATGCAGGTGCGCTACTTCAGCAACAGCGTGAAGTTCGTACAGAAGATAAGGTTCACAAAACCTGATTACTCCATTGACGCCTATCTGGAATACGGAGCATGCAACGACGAGACGTGCATGCCGCCCACACAGGTGGAACTGAAGAAAGCCGGGAAAGCTCCTGTCGTAGCCTCGGCGAAGAACGCGCCCGAGGAGAAGAAAGAGGACGTGAAGGCTGCATCAAAGCCTGCCGGGGATGCCGACACAGCCACCGTAGCGGCACAGCCCGCACCCGCAGACACCGCTGCTACAGCCCCACAGACAGCCGCGCAGCTCTCAGAGAGCGAGGCGAAAGCGTTGTGGCAGCCGGTGATAAAGGAGCTGTCGGCATATGACGAGCCGCTCGACACATCGCTCTTCTACATCTTCCTCGCCGGACTGGCGGGCGGATTCCTCGCCCTGTTCACCCCCTGCGTGTGGCCCATAATACCGATGACCGTGAGCTTCTTCCTCAAACGCAACAAGGACAGAGGCAAGGCTATACGCGAGGCAACCACCTACGGCGTGTCCATCGTGGTGATATACGTCGTGCTCGGGCTTGCCGTCACGCTGCTGTTCGGTGCGAGCGCGCTCAACGCGATGTCCACCAACGCCGTGTTCAACATCTTCTTCTGCCTGCTTCTCGTCGTTTTCGCAGCGTCGTTCTTCGGAGCTTTCGAGATAACCCTGCCTTCGTCGTGGAGCAACAAGATAGACCGCAAGTCGGAATCGGCAAGCGGACTGCTGAGCATATTCCTCATGGCGTTCACCCTCGCGCTCGTTTCGTTCTCGTGCACCGGTCCCATCATCGGGCTGCTTCTTGTGGCAGTGTCGACCCAAGGCAACATCATCGCACCGACAATAGGCATGCTCGGATTCGCCATCGCACTGGCAATACCGTTCACTCTGTTCGCAATGTTCCCCTCACTGCTTAAGTCCGCGCCCAAGTCGGGAGGATGGATGAACGTCATAAAGGTGGTGCTGGGATTCATAGAACTGGCTTTCGCGCTGAAGTTCCTGTCCGTAGCCGACCTCGCCTACGGCTGGCACATACTCGACCGCGAGACATTCATCGCGCTGTGGATAGCCATATTCGGACTGCTCGGACTCTATCTGCTGGGCATGTTCAACTTCCCGCACGACGACGAGAGACGCCGGACGAACGTTCCGCAGTTCTTCCTCGCGCTGCTGTCGCTGGCATTCACCGCATACATGGTGCCCGGACTGTGGGGCGCGCCGCTCAAGGCTATAAGCGCGTTCACACCGCCCATGAACACGCAGGACTTCAACCTGTATAAGAACGAGGTGCATCCGAGGTTCAAGGACTATGACGCAGGCATGGCGGCGGCACGTCTGGAGGGCAAGCCGGTGATTATAGATTTCACCGGATTCGGGTGTGTCAACTGCCGCGAAATGGAGGCTGCCGTATGGACAGACGCCAACGTCGCCGACATGCTGAACAACAAGTACGTGCTCATCTCGCTCTATGTCGACGACAAGACTCCACTCAAGGAGCCTCTCACCGTAACCGAGAACGGAACAGAGAGAACGCTGCGCACGGTGGGCGACAAGTGGAGCTATCTGCAGAGAGTGAAGTTCGGAGCCAACACGCAGCCGTTCTATGTGCTGCTCGACAATCAGGGTCGTCCGCTCGCAGGCAGCCGCTCATACGACAAGGACATAAGCGACTACCTGAAGTTCCTGCAGACCGGACTGGAGAGATATGGCGAACGGCAGGCTGAATAAAACCATAACGGCATGTTAGACAAGAACATAAGACAGAGCATCATAGCACTGATACAGCGCGAGGTGGTGCCGGCAGTGGGCTGTACGGAGCCTATCGCCGTGGCTCTCTGCACCGCACGCGCCACCGAGACGCTCGGACAGAGACCGGAGAAGATAACGGTGATGCTGAGCGCGAACATACTGAAGAACGCCATGGGCGTAGGTATACCTGGCACGGGAATGATTGGTCTGCCCATAGCTATAGCTCTGGGAGCCATCGTGGGCAGGTCGGAGTATGAGCTGGAGGTGATAAAGGACGTGACGCCGGAGACACTCGAGGAGGGCAAGGCGTATGTAGACGAAAAACGGATAGACATAAGACTGAAAGCCGGAATCACCGAAAAGCTTTACATCGACGTAGTCTGCGAGGCGGCAGGCAGTAAGGCGGAGGCGGTGATATCGGGCTCGCACACCAACTTCGTCTACATATCCAGAGACGGAGAGACGCTCCTCGACGTGAAGAACACCGGCTGCGAGGACGGCGACAACGGTGATCCGGAACTCTGCATGCGCACCGTATACGACTTCGCCACAACCACTCCGGTGGACGAGATAGCTTTCATCCTGAAGACAAGACAGTATAACCTGAAGGCTGCCGAAGAGTCTGTCAAAGGCAACTTCGGACATTGTCTGGGCAAGACAATAGACCGTCCGCTGAGTCACGGCATCTTCGGCAACAGCATATTCTCGCACATCCTGTCGAAGACGGCGTCGGCATGCGACGCCAGAATGGGCGGAGCCATGATTCCGGTGATGAGCAACTCGGGCTCGGGAAACCAGGGAATATGTGCCACAAACCCCGTGGCTGTCTATGCGATGGAGAACGAGAACACCGAGGAGGAGCTGATACGCGCGCTCACACTGAGCCATCTCACGGCAATTTACATCAAACAGAGCCTCGGCAAACTGTCGGCTGTGTGCGGCTGCGTGGTGGCAAGCATAGGCTCGAGCTGCGGCATCACCTATCTCATGGGAGGCGACTACAACCGCGTGTGCAACTCGGTGAAGAACATGATAGCCAACCTTACGGGCATGATATGCGACGGAGCGAAGCCCAGCTGCTCGCTGAAAATAGCGTCGGGCGTATCCACCGCCCTGCTCTCATCGCTCCTGGCGATAGAGGGAAGATGCGTTACGGCGGTGGAGGGAATAATCGACGACGACGTGGACCGCTCCATACGCAACCTCACGCGCATCGGGTCGGAGACAATGGACCAGACCGACGAGATGGTGCTCGACATCATGACGCACAAGCAGAACTGCTGAACGGCAAAGCAATCATGCTCTGCCTGAATGCAGACAACGGCACTGCCGCAAGCCAACTGAGGCTCTGCCTGTGAGCATAAAACAGATTAAGACAACAGACGTGTCATAACCTTGCGTTGTGGCACGTCTGTCATATATGCGCTGACCGGATGTCTTTACTCCGGCTTTCTGTATATCCTCCGCACCGCAATCATGCCAACGCCGACATGACACACATTATTTCATATACCTTGAAACGGAAAAACACACCACAAGACAGTACGTCGCATATTGTCGTTTTTTATCTTTGAAAAACGAAAAAAGGAAGTATTGACCTTTGAAACGAATAATACACCTCTTTGTAGGAGGTGT